>Ga0233356_1000001_pt1 | contig 239683 bp, 215 predicted proteins | sample GEONSFMMS_FD_180700 | JGI IMG/M metagenome (GOLD analysis project Ga0233356, IMG submission 180700) | Soil microbial communities from Shasta-Trinity National Forest, California, United States - GEON-SFM-MS | ecosystem: Environmental > Terrestrial > Soil > Temperate forest > Bulk soil | place...
TGGCCGTTTGCCTTCTCCCATGTCGTCAACTGGTCGCGTACGAACCCGATCTGCTCCCACAGGTTGCGCACCATCCGGGCGGTGGAGTGGGGGGCCAGCTCGATGACCGGCGTGACGACCTCGATCACTCCTCGGTCAAAGTAGACCGCCCCGCCGGTCGGCAGTTGCAGCGACGACTTCTCGCGCGGCAGAAGCGGCCGGTCGATGAATGCTCCGGGATGGCCCCAGTACTCGCGCGGGTCGACCTCGATCTCGTCGATCCAGACGTTGAATTCTGACTCCATCCCGATAGCCGGCATCTCCAGCCGAGTCCTCTGCAGGAGCTTGTCGACGACGCTCTGATTTTTCGAATTGGGCGTTCGGGGCATGCGAACCGGTTCCAGCTTTGTTGGTGGATTTTCTTCGTGCTACTGCTGAGGTGCTTAAGCAAAGCGTGGGCCGGAAAAAGAAGGGTGAAGGGTGAAGAGTGAAGAGTGAAAGAAGGGGACGTAAAGGGTCAGCTCCGAGAGGGAGCTTTCCTCGCCCTTTCACTCTTCACTCTTCACCCTTCACTCTTTGTATTGCCTAGTAGGTAAAGGTGACCGAAGCGTGCGTCACCCCAGGCGGGAGCGCCATCGCAAGGTTCGGGCTGAAGGCGTAGAACGGGCGGAGGTCGATCGCGTTGCTGAGGATGGTGCCGCCCGAGAGGCCGCAGCGGTCGCCGGTGGCGAGGAGGCGTTCGACCGGCTTGCGGACGCGCATGTCGGGATAGAGCGTGGCGATTTCCTGCCGCGCCATGCCGTATGGCTTGTCCTGGTACGTCTTAATCATCGACGTCACGGCCAGCTCTTCTTTCGTCAGGCGCGCGTTCTGGTCGTACGCGTAAGTCACATTCGCTTCCCACTCCGCGTGCGGCGAGCCTTGTACCGTCGGCCCGGTGTAACTGCCGAGGATTTTCAGCGCGGATAGCTGATCGTTCGCGTACGACGGCACCGCGGTCATGGTGATGACGTCGTTACAGCCGGCGGCGTTCTGGTAGATGACCTGCTGGCCGGCAATGCGGTTCTGTGCGTCGAACGTGTAGTGCGATGTGTACTTCTGGCCGTCGATGACCTGGTCTTCGCGATCCAGGAGCCAGATATCGCTCGCGCGATGCGCTGCGAAGAGCAGCACGTCGCCGCCGGTCGGCGAGACGATCTTCTCCAGATACTCAGCGCCCTGAACGTAGCGGATCTCACTGCCCTGCCGGTCGCGCCAACCCTGAATCACGTCGCCGCTGTACGTCCATCCTTCCGCTTTGCGCGCCTCCTGCACCTGATGCTGGCGCGCCGGCGTGTAGCGCAGCGCGTCGAGCATCGTGCCGGTGAAGAGACACGGCAGCGAATCATTCTTGGCGAAACGGTTGTCGGCAAAGTACGTCGCCCGCGTCGCCGTCGCGCCGTCGCCGCAGGGGCGCGAGTTCCACGGCGACTGCGACGTCAGATACGGACCGTGCCAGCAGTGCGGACACCAGAGCGCGCCGATCGGCAGACGCCAGCCGCAGAACGGGCAGACGATCTTCGTCTTCATGTCCGACATCTCGCTCTCGATGCCGAGGATGCGCTGGTCGGCCGAGGATTTCGCGGTGGCGTCGGGCTCCAGCTCTTCGTAGCGGTGAAAGCGTTCCGAGGCCTTGGCGAGATCGCCGAGGTGCTCGTAAACAACCGCTTGGTCGAAGACGGCGGCGGGATCGGTGGGACGCTGTTGCTCGGCATCCTGGAAGAGTTTCAACGCGGCGTCGAGGTCACCCTTGTTAAATAGAAAACGTCCGCGGGTGAAGATGCCGGTGTACTCCTCGTCGGCCTGCCGTTTCTTCTGCAGCTCGCGCTCGAACTCGAGATCGAGTTGCAGCTTGGCCACGAGGGCCTTTTCCGCGCCATTCGGAAACAACTGGTTGTACCGGTCGACCTTCGCCTGCGCCTCGGAGAACCGACCCGCGCGCGCCAGCAGAACGCCCATGTTGTACAGGACTCCGGGAACATCCGGCTGCAGCGAATCGGCCTTCGCGTAATTCGTGTACGCGGCCGCGTAGTCTTTCCTGTCGGCGAACTTTTTCCCGAAATAGACCGCCTTGACGAACTCCTCGCTCGGCGGCATGGCAGCGGTTGCGGCGGGCTGCGGAGCGGGCGCAGGAGCCGGCGTTGCCGCGGGCGCTTGCTGCGCCAATGCAGCAGCGAGGAATAGCGCGGGAATCATCATTTCAGAAGTCCCTCGATCACGGAGCTGAGCCACATCTGCTGCTGTTCGGTCGGTGACGATGTCGCCAGCAGCGCGTAGAGCGCGTGGCGTTTCTGCTCATCGGACGCGGCATTGTCGCGCAGGACGCGTTCGGGTTCGGTCACGCCGGGGTCGAAGATGACATCCGCCGCGTTCTTCGGCGCCCAATGCGGAGCGATGTCGCTCCCGAAGAGTTTCGTCGCGACTGCAAGCCGGTCACTCTCCTTTTTCGCGCCATTCGCCACCGCCACGAGCCGGCTCTTCGCACCGGACCCGACGATGATCGAGCGCAGGTTCGATAGGAGCTGGATGCGCTGCGTGCACGCCTCCAGCACCTGTGCCTTGATCGCCTCGTCTCCGACTTCGCCGCTGACTTTCAGCACGTTTTGGATACGCTGCGACTCGTAGCTGACGAAGGCGTCCGCGACATCCTCGGGTGCAGGAAGATCGGGTTCATCCGCGATGGCCGTCGCCGGTTCGGCCGCGACCTGAACCGCCTGCTGCGGCAGCGGCGTTGGAGCGGGCTTGGGCGGCTCGGCGGATGCCGGCGTTGGCGTCGCAGGCGCTGGAGCCGCGGCCAAAACCTCCGCCGGTGGCGTAATCCCCGGCAGCGGGATATCGACCAGCGGCAAATCGAGCGACGTCGCAGACGACGGCGTCGTATCGACCGCCTTCGTGATTTGCAGATCCTCCGGCGAATTGGAGGATGCCGCTGCGACCGGCGCCGGCATCGACACGAACTTCGGTCCGCCGATCAGCGGCGTCGCGCTGAGCGGCGGCGCGATGTTGCGCATCACTTCCGAATCGGGCAGCGCCTTCGCGTCGATCAACCGTTCGCGAACGCGCTGGCGAATCTCCTCGGCATCGCGCACTTGCTGCGTCCGCGCCCCCTCGGACAGAAAATTCGGACTGGCCTTCTCCACCGTCATGTCGCAATGGCACGGTCCGAACTTATCGGCCTGCCACCAGTCGCGACGTTGCGTGTGCATGTACTCGACAACGCTCATGTTCCGCTTGAACTGCGCGTCGCGGGCGCGTTCGCACGAGGCCATCGACGCGAACTGGTTGACGCCATACAGTTCGAGAAAATCGCGCGACTCCGGCCGGAACAATTGCATGTGGAAGTGAAATGTTTCGCACGGTTTACCGGCGGCCGAGGCGACGGGAGGGCATAGGAGCGGCTGCGCGAGCGCGGGGCGGACAAAAAAGAGTGAAGAGTGAAGGGTGAAGAGTAAAAGAAACTTAAAGCCGCGCTTCTTTTCACTCTTCACTCTTCACCCTTCACTCTTCAGTTCCACTCTTCGATTTGCCCGGATTATACGTTCAACGTTTCCCTGCCGCCGTCGTAACTCCACCAGTCAACAAGGAGACCCAAATGAAGAAACGCACAATGATTTTCTCAGCCGCGGCGCTCGTCATCGTCCTCGCCGCGGTGCCGTTCGCGATGGCGCAGCACATGCGCGGACACCGACACGGCCACGGCGGCATGATGTTCGGCCTGCAGCGCGCTAAATCCGCGCTCGGACTTTCCGATCAGCAGTCCGCCGGCATCAAGCAGATCTTCGCCGACCTTCGCACGCAGAACGAACCGCTCCGCACGTCGCTTCGCGGCGGCCGTCAGGCCATCGCGCAGGTGCTGCTCGCCAATCCGAACGACGTCGCCGGCGCTCAGGCGCTGCTCGACAAGCAGCTCGCCACCGAGCGTCAGATGAAGCTCAACGCGCTCACCGCCGCATCGAAGGCACTCAACGTGCTCACTCCCGACCAGCGCACCAAGGCCTCGGCCCTCCTGCAAGAGCGGATGGCCAAGCGCATGGCGAAGCACAGCGACAAGTAGGAAGATGATGAGCACCTTGCCGATGTTCGAGGGCGCCGGCGCCGGCGCCCTAGGCTTCGATCGGCTGGCTTTCGGTGTGGAGAAGGCGCGAACGAGAAGCACGGCAAACGAAGACCCGATCGAGGCGCGAGCAATCGCCGCCGTCAAAACCGGCGACGTAGCCGCGTACGACTACCTCGTCTCGAAATACATGCGACGCGTCGTCTCGATCGCGTGGGGCGTGGTCCGCAACGCGGCCGATGCCGAGGATCTGGCGCAGGAGGCGTTCGTCAAGGCATTCGAAAATATCGGCCGTTTCAAAACCGGCGAACCGTTCGGACCGTGGATCTACCGCATCGTCACGAACCTCGGCCTCGACGTCATGAAGCACCGCAAGCGCTTCCGGCACGAGGAGATCACCGACGCCGCGCCGGCCGAGCGCCGCGATCGCGCCGATCTGCCGGCCATCTCAAACGAACTGGCGGAACGGATCGATCGCGGCATCGAGTCGCTTCCGGAAATGCAACGGATGGTGGCGCGCCTCTACCTCGTCGAGGAGTTCGGGCACGCCGAGATCGCAACGATGACCGGCCTCAGCGAAGGCACAGTGCGCTCGCATCTGTCGCTCGCCCGAGGCAAACTGAAAGAAAAACTGGCAGACCTGCACGGAGGCAGCAATGACTGACAACGACAACTTCCTCGATCGCCTGCGCACCGACGCGCGGCAACTCCGCTACGAGCCGGACGAGATGATGTCCAACCGCATCGCCGCGCGCGTGCGCGAGCGCATCGCCGCCGAATCCCCAACCGGCATCGCGCAAATCCTGGCGCGCTGGTTCCGTCCGGTCGTCGCATCGCTGGCGACGCTCGCGCTCGTAGCGACCCTCGGCATACAGTGGGCGGAACAATCACATGACGCGTCGTCGGCATCGCTCGATTCGATGACCAGCACACAGTCGGTCGACATCTCAGTCGGAGGGGATACGTTCAGTGTCGAGTAACACCCGCACCGCGGCCATCGCGGTCGTCGTCGTCGCGTTCATCGCCGGCATCCTCGTCGGCGTGGCCGGCGACCACCTCTACCTGATCAAGACGGGACGCCTCTCTCCCCGCCACGACACTCGTTTCGCCGCCGACCGCATGACCGACCGCCTCACCCACGAGCTCGACCTCTCGCCGCAACAAAAGACGCAAGTCCAACAAATCATCGAACGCCACCGCGCCAAAATCGACGCCACCATGGCCAACGTCCGCCCCCAAGTCCGCCAGGAGCTAGACGCGACCAATGCGGAGATCGAGACGGTGCTCACGCCGGAGCAGAAGACGAAGTTCGCGAATCTGCGCATGCGCATCGGCGCGAGGCGCAGGGATCGGGGCGCGACGCGGCAGTAGGTACGCCAACTTAGCAACTCGGGCGATGCCTGCTAGGTTTCTCGTTCGAGGAACAGGACTATGGATATCTTGCCGTGGCGATTCGCGCGCTTTTCGTGACGCGCTATTTCGGCCGCATCAGTGGACGAACGCTGCACGCGAAAGCGACCGACATATTGCCAGCGGTTTGGCTCGCGCTTCAGAAAAATTGGGACGGCCTCGGCTTGTTTCGCGAACTGCTCTGCTGCTTGCCGAATCTTCGGGCTCTGTCCCGCGAGAACGATCATCGGCGCGTCCGGATTGGCGTCGGGACGGAATGCCCCGCAAACGACGCGGCCATCCTTCGTCGGCAGGTACTGCTCGACGTTGCCACCGACAGCATCGTGTATCTCTTGACGCGTGTAATGCTGTGCGAGTTGAAAATTCATCGATGATTCACCACCGAAGAGTCGAGATTCCTCCGTCGAGCCGTGCCCGTTACACCGCGGGGCCGACAAGTGGATGATTCTTGATATCCCTTATCGCTTCCAGTAGTTTTATCGTTGCAGAACTATCCATGTTGTCGCCCGTGTAGCGGACCTCATACAAGCCTTGAAGGTTCGAAGGCAACTTGACTCCGTCTTTGACAAGAAGGATGAACCGTCGGCCGTATAGCGCCATAGCAGCGCCGATTTCGATCAGAACGTTAGGATTGAGAACGATGTGCTCGTTCGTGTCCTTATCCATCAGGCGGAGTTCTTCGTCCACATGTATGATTGCCGCCCCACAACTTCTCATATCGGTCATTACTTTATCGGGTACAGGCTGTGACACGCTCTGCTTCTCGACCGACACGACAGGTTCGAGCTCACCGAAAGCGAGCAGCTTCTTAATGGGGTCGACGAACGCCGCGTTCTTGCCGTGAGTGATGAATACGCGACGCGAGCGACGTTCGTCCAGAAGCGGATTAGACGCGTCTGAACTGCTCAGTTTCGCCTCTTCGAGTGATCTTGCCGGAATGGAACGTGAGTCATCATGAGGCTCCTCTTTCGCACCTGCAGGAGCTTCTTCCGAACTCGTCGCGCCACTGAGCTCGACGTATGTCTTGTCTTTGATTTTTTGGAGAACGCCTACGGCGGCCGCACTCTCCAGAATGATTTCGAGGACGCCTTTCGCTCGGTCATGTGGCACGTTCATGTCGCTAAGAACATTTATCGCTATGTCTTCGCGTGGAATCGCCGCGCCGGAGTATCGCTGGAGAAACTCCCGGATGACCCGCGGCTTCATCAATGCCTCTCGCTTAGCTATGAGATCGTCTCCCTCGGCCGTCGGTCGAACGATTCTCGTGCCGAGGTTATCCAAGGAGATGACGTCCGCGTTGTATCCTCCCTTGGTAAGGCCATACGCGATCGACGCGCCAGTAATCATGCGAAAGCCGCTCGATGTGGTTTGCATTTCGAGCCCCTTGGCTAGCTGGACAGGCGTTACCGGGCGGTATCCGTATTGTTCTGCTATTACCCGCGCAACACGGAGTGACTTTTCGAGCGACACGCTCGGAACATCTTGCTGACTGATTCGTCCGCGAGCAGTTTCGTCGAGATTCGATTTCGCGGGTGTCACTGTCGACTTCTGTTGTTTCGGCATGGCAGCAAATTATAGCCGCGCGTTTGTCGGCCGCCTAATGCAAACCACAGCGTTGCGGTTCGTCGGGCCGAGAAGATGAAGGTGCTTCCGATCACTAACAGCCTAGAGCTTTCTGGATTGCGGGGCTGTCGCGAATCTCGTGAGAATGTCATTGCTGGTCCAAGAATCTACAAGCAGTGGAGTCCGCGGTGTCTCGCCCATCAGGACTTCACAACCGCCGATGAGCCCTACAACAACTCCTTCAACCGCTGATATCCGCTCCGGCTTACCGGCAGCCTCCTTCCGTCGCGGAGGATCGCCACGCGGCTGTCTTTCGCGCACAGCTCGATCTTCTCGATGCGTTCGATGTTGACCACGTACGCGCGGTGGATGCGGACGAAGCGGTCGGGATCGAGTTGTGTTGCGATTTCGCTGATTGGTTGTTGCTTGCGGAGTTTGATGCCCGAGGTGGCGATGCGGATGGCGTCGGCGGCGGCTTCGATGTAGTCGAGGCGGGAGACCGGGACAACCTGCATCGCGCCGTCCTCACCGCGGACGACGAGCCGTGCGGCGGTTTGGGCGCGGAGCGATGTCGACACCTTCAACCATCGAGGCGACTCCGCGCCGGAGCGGCGCTACGAAGCATTCATCAGGGCAGTCCCGCCCGAAGTCCCGCGTCCATTTGACTCGCGGATCGTGGCTATATGACGCATTCTTTGCGTCCGGCTGCCGGGACGTACGTGGCACAGCGCTTCTAATGATCCGACCTGCATTCTCGCGAAGGAGCATCAGATGAGGCGTTTGACCATTGTCGTTTTCTGCATCTTCGTAGCACTCGTTTCCTATGCGCAGGCACGGCGGCGCGCGGTCGACGGAAGCTCGGGCGTCACGCAGACGGTGCCGCAGCCGGCGGGCGCCTCGTTGACGGGCCTCACGGCGGCGCAGAGCGCGTCCTTCAACACGGGTCGCGGCCAGTTCGTTCGCGATTGGAACAACGGTAACGGCCTCGGACCGGTGTTCAATGAGCGATCGTGCTCGGACTGCCACAATGGGCAGGCGACCGGCGGTGGAAGCGCGCGAACGGTAACGCGATTCGCACGCCGTGTCGGCGGGGTCTACGATCCGCTCACGTCGCTCGGGGGTTCGTTGCTGCAGGATCACGCCATCGGCGGCAATGGGACGCACAACTTCGTGGAGGAGCAGGTGCCGTCGGCAGCGACGATCGTCGTACAACGCCGCACCACTCCCGTTTTCGGCCTCGGCCTGGTCGACGCCACGCCCGACTCCGAATTCATCGCCCTCGCCGCGTTTCAGGCCGCGCGCGCCGACGGCGTCGCGGGCCGCGTCAACATGACCGACAACCTTCGCGCCGGCACAAAGACCGTCGGCCGCTTCGGCTGGAAAGCGCAGGTACCGACTCTGTTCCAATTTTCGGGGGATGCATTCCTGAACGAGATGGGCATCACCACGCCCGACTTCCCGACTGAGAACTGCCCGCAAGGCAATTGCGCGGAACTGACATTCAACCCAGCGCCGGGCATCAACGACACGGTCAACACACTGGCGATCACGAACTTCATGACGCTGCTTGCCGCTCCCGACCGAGGACCGGCCAGCGCAGACTCGATCGCCGGCGAGCAGCGTTTCGAAGCGATCGGTTGCAGCGAGTGCCACGTGAGCACGCTCACCACCGGATCGAGCGCCATCGCGTCACTCGATCATCGGACCTACCATCCGTACTCCGATTTCCTCCTTCACGACATGGGCACGCTCGGCGACGGCCTGGAGATGGCCAGCTCCACCGGGGCGGAAATGCGAACGGAACCGCTCTGGGGTCTTCGATTCGTCACCCACTATCTCCACGACGGCCGCGCCACGACGCTCGATGCGGCCATCACCGCGCACGACGGCCAGGCTCGCGCCGCGAAGGATCGCTACACCGCTCTGACCGCAAACGAAAAAGCGCAGCTCATCGCGTTTCTGCGGTCGCTGTGATGTCGTTCTACAGCAACTCCTTTAACCGCAGATAGCCGCTCCGGCTGACCGGTAATCGCGTTCCATCGCGAAGGATCGCAACGCGGCTGTCCTTCGCGTACAGCTCGATTTTCTCGATGCGCTCGATGTTGACGACATACGCGCGGTGGATGCGGACGAAGCGGTCGGGATCCAGCTGCGTGGCGATTTCGCTGATCGGTTGTTGCTTGCGGAGTTTGGTGCCCGAGGTCGCGATGCGGATGGCGTCGTCGGCGGCTTCGATGTAGTCGAGGCGGGAGACGGGGACGACCTGGATGGCGCCGTCCTCGCCGCGGACGACTATTCGTTGCAGCGGTTTGGCGCGGAGTGAGGTCGCGAGATTTGAAACGGAAACGCGGTCGTGGTGGGCGGCGGCGCGTTTGCCACGTTCCATCACCTGCTGGAAGCGCTCCTGCGAGAGCGGTTTCAATAAGTAATCGAGGGCGTGGACTTCGAAGGCTCGCAGGGCGTGCTCGTCGTGGGCGGTGACGAAAACGACGATCGGGGAGCGGTCGAGGAGCTCGAGAACCTCGAAGCCGTCCAGCTTCGGCATCTGGATGTCGAGCAGGAGGAGGTCGGGATCGTGTTGGGCCACTGCTTTCACGGCTTCGAAGCCGTTCGCGCACTCGGCCACGATCTCGCAATCCTCATCCGCAGCCAGGAACTCGCGCAGCAACTCGCGCGCGGGCAATTCGTCGTCGACGATTACGGTGCGGATCATCGCGGCAACTCGATCACCACGCGGAACTGCCCTTCGGCCTCGGCGGCCTGCAGCATGGCCCGCCCTTCGGAGACGGCGCTGAGGCGGCCGCGCGCGTTTTCGATGCCGATGCCTTCGCCGCGCGCGTCGGAGCGGTCGGGATCGGCGGGGTTGTCGATGACGATGCGCAGCATGTGATCTTCGAGCGTGGCCGTGATGTCGATCGTGCCGCCTTCGACCATCGAAGCCACGCCGTGGCGGACTGCATTCTCCACCAGTGGCTGGAGCAGCAGCGGCGGAACCATGCATCGCGCGGCGCCTTCATCGACATTGATGTGCGTAGTCAGCCGCTCGCCGAAGCGGACGTGTTCAATTGCCAGGTAGCGCTGCACGAGATCGATCTCCTCGGCCAGCGTGATGCGTTCGAGCGCGCCGAGGCGGAGGATCAGGCGAAAAAAATCGGCGAGGCGCTGGGCCATCTCGCGTGCCTCGAGCGGACGCGAGCCGCACATCGAAGCCACGGCGTTCAGGCTGTTGAACAAAAAGTGCGGATCGACCTGCGCCTTGAACGCGCGCAGCTCCGCTTCGCGAGCGAGGACGCGGTAGCGCAGCACCTCGTCCTCCGCTTCGCGCAGCGCTTCGATCTCCAGCACGAGGTAATGCACGGCCACGGCGGCGAGGTAGAGCACCACGCCGAGGCCGAAGAGGAGCGAGTAATCGGGCGTGAGGTGGGCGGCGGCCTGCTGATTCAGCGCCGGCACCCACGACTTCCACGTCAGCACCCAGAGCCCGCTCGCGGCGGCGGCCGAGCCGGCGTGGCCGATTGCGATCGACGATCGCGACGCGCTGCGCAACGGCAACGCGTTGGAGAGAAATCGCGAGGCCAGCGCGATGACGCCGAGGAGCAGCGACGGCGGCAGCGCCGCAGCCACCGCCAATCCGGCCGACGCGCCGCGCGCCCAAAGGAAGAATGCGGAGCTGGCCGCGGCGGCGGCGGTCACGGCCGCCACCGCGTACAACGCCAACGCTCCGCGGCTCAATGCAGTTCGCGTGGTAGCCATCACAGTCCTTTCGGATGCCTGATTTCGACTCCGCCCATGATCGCGCTGCCGCGAAGGATGAGCGTCGGCGCGCTTGCGGGAGCGTTGCCATCCGTCTTGTCGACGACGCCGCCGAGGATTGCCAGGACGTGGTTCTCGATGCGCCAGCCGCGCGGCACGTGAATCTCGATTCCTCCCCAGAACGCCAGCACATCGATCACCGCCTCGGACGTAATTTTCGCGGCAGCGAGGTTGATCTCGCATCCCCCCATGACCGCGACGGCGTCGCCGCCAACGAAGTCGCTCGATGCCACGCCGCGTCCGACACCGCCCATGACCGCGACGGCATGGAAGGAATTGTCGCGATGCGCACCCTTCGCCGCCGGCCCGAGCGCCTGCCGGATCAGCGTCACGCCGCCGGCACTGATGAGCAGCGGCCACACGCCGAGGATCATGGAGAGCCGCATGTGTGGCAGAAACGGCAGCGCCGGGAGAAACAGGACGCCGATCGCGACCAGCACGACGGTCGTCACCCATTGCTTCTGCGGCAGATGCGCGAGGCCGAGCGCGATGAGAACGAGCGGCCACCAGCGCAGGTAGTCGGACGCGTCCAACTTCCCCGTGTGATCGAGCCAGCCGATGATGCCGGCGGCGAGAATCGCGCAGCCCCACACCAGGCGAGCCCACGGATTGTTGCCGCGATTGCGCCGCCGATCGATACGCGATTGATTCCGGTCGTCAAACATGGCGCTCTCCTTCCTCGGCATTACGGCGCCGCGCCGACTCGGCGATCGTCCGCAGCACGATTCCGGCACCGAGGATGATCAGAAGCAGCGGCCAGGACGAGCGGTAGGTGAAACCGTAAATGTGAAGCGTCACCATCTGCAGCCAGACGCCGATTGCCATCATCCACAGGCCCGCCCAAATCGTGCCGCGGTGAAAGAGTTTCGAAACGCCAATGACGATAATGATGAGCGGCCAGAAGCGGCGCATCGTCCACGAGAAGTCGGAGATGCCGAGGCGGTGCAGAAGCAGGATCGTGCCGGCGGTGACGAGGAGAAGGCCCCAGAAAATCTGGTCGCCATCGATGCGGCGTTTCACGCTGTTCATATCGCCTCCACGGGAACGCTTTTGATGTCGACGCCGGCCATGATCACCACGCCGTTGACGATGAGCTTCCGTCCGCCCGGCGCGGCTTTGGTGCGGATGTCCGCGCCACCCATGATCGGCAGAACGTTGCCCGTCACTTCCCACCCCTCGGGGACTTTGATTTCGACGCCGCCCCAGATGGCGACGATCTCCAGCTCGGCGGGGACGTTCTCCATGTCCGCGCGCGTGAGGTCGAGCTCACATCCGCCCATGAAGGCGATGATGCGTCCGCCGCGATAGTTGCGCGCCGTGACGACTTCTTTGCGCACGCCGAGGACGCACAACAACGTCGAATCCGATCCGGCCGCGAGCGCCGGGACGCGGAATCCGAACGCGTGCGCGACGATGGCCAGTCCCGCCAGGATCAGCGCGACCGGCCATAGGTCGAAGATGGAGAAGCGCACCCAATCGGTGGTGAACAGAAGCAGCAGCGCGCCCGCGGCGATGGCGAAGATCGCCGGAATCCTGTTGTCGCGATCCTGCAGTTTCATGAGGCCGATGGCGATGAGGAGCAGCGGCCAGTACGGGAGAAATCGATCGGCGTTAGCGATATCGAAGTTGTCGAGTGTGAGCAGAATGCCGAGGAGCGTGAAGAAGACGCCGACTACGAACTTCACGCTGAGTTTCGGTTGCTGCTGCGTGGTGAGTGTTTGCATGGCGGCAAGATACGGAGGGTTCGGGCTTATGTCTGCGGGCTATCGGTGAACGGTGGTTTGCGGGCGGCAAACGGCGCTTAACCACAGAGACACAGAGATCACAAAGGGATTCCTCTGTGACCTTTGTGTCTCTGTGGTTGAATGCCTTTCTATGAAGAAACTGCTGCTGTTAATCCTCTGTGCGACGCCGCTTCTGGCGCAGCATCGTCCCGTCAACACCTTCTCGATCGTGGCGCGCGATCCTCAGACCGGGCAGATCGGCGTAGCCGTGCAGTCGCACTGGTTCGCAGTCGGTCAGATCGTGCCGTGGGCGGAGGCGGGCGTGGGCGCGGTGGCAACGCAGAGTTTCGTCGATCCGTCTTACGGCCAGCTCGGACTCGATCTCCTCCGTACCGGCAAGTCCGCCCCCGACGCGCTTCGCGGCCTCCTCGGCGCCGACGCGACTTGCGAAGTGCGGCAGGTGGCGATGATCGATGCGAACGGGAACGTGGCCACATTCACCGGCGCGCACGACATCCAGGCCGCAGGCGGAGTGGCGGGCGGCAGCGCGGTGGGAAAGCAGGTTGCGTGCGGGACGGCGGGCGGGATGCTGTCGATCGGCCACGACTTCTCCGCGCAAGCGAACCTGATGGCCAACGACAAAATCTGGCCGGCGATGGCGAAGGCGTACTCGGAATCGACCGGCGACCTCGCCGATCGCCTGCTGGCCGCGCTCGATGCCGCGCAGTCCGCCGGCGGCGATATCCGCGGCAAGCAGTCGGCCGCGCTGGTTGTTGTTAGCGCCAAATCATCCGGCAAGCGCTGGCAGGACGAGGTCTTCAATCTTCGCGTCGATGACAATCCAACGCCGCTCGTCGAGCTGCGCCGCCTGGTCGCGTTGCAGCGCGCCTACAACCACATGAACGCCGGCGACCTGGCCACGGAACACAACGACAACGAGGGCGCGCTTCGCGAATACAGCGCGGCCGAGAAGATCGCGTCGACGACCACCGGCGTACCGCAAAGCCGCTACGCGGAGATGATCTACTGGCACGCCGTCGCGCTCGTGAACATGAAGCGCGTCGACGAATCGCTCCCGCTCTTCGCGCGAGCATTCGACATGGAACCGGGCTGGCGGGAACTGACACCGCGGTTGCCCCACGCGGGGCTGCTGCCGGACGACGCGAAGTTGATCGAACGGATTGTGGGGGCGAAGAAGTAGATCTGTCATCGAGAGCCGCCGAAGCCGCGTAGCCGCAGGCGGAGAGGCGAAGGACGGCGAACGATCCCCGGCTGGTAACCCGGTCGGGCGGCGGCAATGGTCACGCACCCCCTCCCTCCCGTCGTTATCAGCCGGGGATCCTTCGCCGTCCTTCGCCGCTCGCGCTTCGCGCCGCACGGCTCCGGCGGCTCTGATGACAGTTGCACCAGAGTTGCGGCGCGCCGGAAAAGGTGACAGGCCATCGCGGGGAATTGCTGTAACCGTTCGGTGTTAGGCTGCCGGGGCTAATCACCGATGAGCCGCAAACCTAACTTCGACAACGATGCGGAGGACGACGGCAACGTCGGATTGCCGCCATCGAGAAGCAGCATGAACGAAAGCAAAATCGCCCTTTTCATCGATTTCGAGAACATTGCCATCGGCGTCACCGACGCCAAGTACAAGAAATTTGAAGTGGCCCTGCTCCTCGAGCGCCTGCTGGAGAAGGGGAAGATCGTCGTCAAACGCGCCTACTCCGACTGGGACAAGTTCCCCGACTACAAGCGCGAGCTGCACGAGGCGGCTATCGAGCTGATCGAGATTCCCGGCCGCGTCTATTCGGGCAAGAACTCCGCCGACATCCGCATGGTCGTCGACGCCATGGACATGGCTTGGTCGAAGGACCACATCAACATCTTCGTGGTCGCTTCGGGCGACTCCGACTTCTCGCCGCTCGTCTCCAAGCTCAAAGAGAACGACAAGTACGTCATCGGCGTTGGCGTGAAGAATTCGTCGAGCGATCTGCTGATCGACAACTGCGACGAGTTCATCTTCTACGAGGACCTCGTGCGCGGCACGCAGAAGGCGCCGAGCGTGAACTTCAAGGACAAGAAGCAGGGCGAGGTCTTCAAGCTCCTGATCGATTCGATCAAGGCGCTGATGCGCGAGAACAAAGAGATCCTGTGGGGCTCGATGATCAAGCAGACCATGCAACGCAAGAAGCCGACCTTCAACGAGGAGTACTACGGCTACAACACGTTCAGCGACCTGCTCGAGGACGCGCAGAAGAACGACATCATCAAGATCAAGAAGGACGTGAAGAGCGGCTCGTACGTGATCACGGGCTTCGCACAGCCAGCGGCTTGAGCCGGCTCACTTCCGCGTGGAAACGATCCAGACCACCATCACCAGAAGCAGCACTCCGAAGAAGAGCGAGTGCGTGGCAGTGCTGACCAGCCGCATCGCAGCGCGCAGCGCGAGGCCGCCGAAGAGCAGGGCGATGATGGCGACAGCGGCGAGCTTGGCGGTGGTGGCGGGCTTCAACGCATGAAGACTCTCACATTCACGCTGATTCTTGCGCTGGCCTGCGGCAAGGCGAAGATCTCGAATGCGGACAAACCGCTCTCCGTCCCTGGCGAAAAGACCTACGCGCTGCAAGGGAAGATCGTCGGCCGCGACGCATCCGAGAACTCGCTGACGATCGATCACGAAGCCATTCCTGGTTTCATGGAGGCGATGACGATGGACTACATCGTCCGCGGCGCGAAGGTCGATGCGCTGCCGCCGAACGGGACCGCGATCGCGGCCACGCTCCATGTCACCGACGACAAAGGGATCTGGATTACCGATTTGCGCGCCGGTGATGCGGCTCATCGTCCGCCGCGAGCTCCGGCCGCGCGGCCGCCGGCGGCGTCCCGCTGACGCCCTTCATCCGGATGGCCGCGGCGCGAAGGTACTTGCGCAGCCGCGGAAACCGCGCCACGACCGACTCGATGAGATGCGACATCGGCTCGAAGAGCCGGACACGCCGCGCAACGTCGTGATCGACGCACTGCACGATGGCGCGCGCGCCGAGGATGAGCTTCGCGAGCGCGGCCACCTTGCGCTGGTGCACGCGGTCGCAGAAGACGACAAATCGCGCCACGACTCCGCCGTGATGCTCCGCCAGCCCGCGCGCGAAGATGAGATTCTCCAGCGTGGTCATGGCGTGCTCTTCAAGCACAAGCTCCGGACTCGCCAGAATCTCCCGCAGATGCCCTGCCATCACCCAAGCCTCGGAATGATGCGAGCGCGGCGACGTGCGGCCGCCCGATAGGATGACGAAGTCGAGGTTTTCGCGCGCGATGAGTGGCGCGACCGATTTGACGTAATCGTGCAGACCGTCATTCAGATCGTAGCCGCAGACGATTCCCACCGAACGCATATCACTCTTCCCCGCTGCGCGATTTACGCCAGAGATGGTGATTCGTTGAAGGTAATTTCGGCGAAGCCTTTGGAGTGCGCGCGGCAGAGCCGCCGCTTTTTGAACACATGGGAGATACCGTCGCCTCGTCGCGCGGCAGTCAAACGTTCCGAACAAAGATGCGGTGCTTGCGGCACTCGTGTTTGATGTACCGCGGCAAGACGTCCGATTCGCACTCAACCTCAAAAAGCGGTGGGCTTTGCCACGCGCACTCCAAAGGCTTCGCCGAAATGGTCTTTACGACTGCACCGGCCCCACAAGCACCGTCGGTACGATTGAGCCGGCTTCGACGGCAGTGATGCCGGTCTCAACGATCACCAGGCCGTTCGCCTGGATCATCGAGGTCGATACGCCGGAGCCTTGGGAGCTCATCGGCAGCGAAACCAGCTCGCCCTCGCGCGCGACCACGCGCACACGCAGGTAGTTGCGGCGGTCGCCGCGCGATTTGAGTGACGCGGAAATCCGCGTTTGAACGATCGGCGGCAGCAGGTTGGTCGTCTGTCCCATCGCCTTGCGGATGGCCGGGGCGATGAAGAGGAGGAAGGAGACCATGCACGATACGGGATTGCCGGGCAGCCCGAAGTAGAGCCGGCCGCGCACGCGCGAGAGCACCACCGGCTTGCCCGGCTTCATCGCCACCTGCCAGAACTTCGTCTCCGCGCCGAGTGCGTCGAGCGCGTCTTTGACGAAATCATACGCGCCGACCGAGACGCCGCCGGAGGAGATGACGAAGTCGGATTCGAGCGCGGATTCGATTGCGGCGATCGTCGCCTCTTTCGTGTCCGGAACGATGCCGATCATCCGCGGGATCGCTCCCGCCTCGCGCACCAGCGCGGCCAGCGAATACGAATTCGAGTTGAGGACCTTGCCGGGCGACATGGCGTCGCCGACGTCGATGATTTCGTCGCCGGTGGAGAGAATGGCCACGGTCGGCCGCCGTCCGACGCGCACCACCGGCTTCTGCACACCGGCCAGCACCCCGATCTCCGCGGCATGAAGCGGCGTGCCGTCAGCGAGCACGACGTCGCCCGCGTGCATGTCTTCGCCGCGCTTCCGCACATTCGTGCCGCGGCGCAGCGGCTCGAGCACGCGCACGTTGTCCGATCCCGCGTCAGTGATCTCGACGTGCGCGACCGTGTCCGCACCATCGGGCATCAGCGCGCCGGTCATGATTCGGATCGCGGTGCCCGGCTCGAGGCGCTTCGTGGCCACGGTCCCAGCCGGCAGGTTTTCGATAACGCGCAATGTCACCGGCGCTGCGGCGATGTCGTCCGCGCGGACGGCGTAGCCATCCATGGCCGTGTTGTCGCCGTGCGGCACGTCGAACCGCGCGTGAACGTCTTCGCGCAACACACGCCCATGCGCATCGGTGAACGCCACCTGCTCCGTGCCGATCGGCTGGACTTCGGCGAGAACGCGCTCCTGAGCCTCTTCGACCGGGATCATCCGCTCGTTGTGGCGCGATGGCTGAAATGTGGTCATGAAGGCGAGTTTATCCGCTCTCGGAAGCGTGCTATGCAAACCATGAGGTCGCCGCTATACTGCGCCATCCAATTTTCAGGGCATCCGGGGAGAGCAGGTTCGAATGGCGAAGGTCCAGGGTAAAAAAGCGGCTACCAGTACGAAAAAAAAGGCAGCCGCGAAGACAGCAGCGCGCCCGAAAAGCAGCAAGAAACCGGCCCCCAAGAAACCTGCCGCGAAGCCGAAACCGGCTTTGAAAAAGAAGGCAAAGCCCGTTCCGGCCAAGAAGAAGCCGGCGCTGTCGAAGAAAGCCGCGCCTAAGAAACCCCCGGCGAAGAAAATCGCGCCAAAGAAGGCCGCGCCAAAGAAAGCTGCTGCGAAGAAAGCGGCCCCGAAAGCTGCCGCGAAGCCGTCGCCGAAGAAGGTCACGAAACCCGCCGCAAAACCGGCTCCGAAAGCCGTGGCGAAACCTGCCGCGAAGCCTGCGCCGAAGAAAGCCGAGAAGCCTGCCGAATCGAAGGTGAAATCGGCCGTGAAGACGGTGGCGAAAGTCGTTGCCGGAGCCGTGGCCGCCGTAGCGCGCGCCGTCCCTGCCGCCGACGACAAGAAGAAGCGCCGTTCGCGTCCGCGCGTTACGTCCAGCGGACCGGCCACCGCCGCCTGGTTCTCGCAGGGCGACCGGCCGCGTTCGTCGTCGTTCATCCCGGCCCCGCCACGCGCCGAGGCACCGTCGCTCGTCGCAGCGCCTCCGGCGTCATCCGATCGCCTGGTGGGATCGCATGAGCTGACCGAATTCGTCGTCCGCACCGTTCCGGTTCGCATCGACATCGAATCGAACGGCGGCCGCATCTACCTGACCATCAATCCGAACGACACCACCCTCAAGATCGGCGAGGGCATCGAGTGGGATTTCCGTTACCTCGGCGGCGCCGACGTGGTCATCGAAGAGATGATCATCGAGTTCGCCAAGCCGTCGCCGTTCCCCACCACGATCTTCCGCTCCCGCCGCCCCGGCGCCGCCCGTCCGCACCGCCAGCTCTCCGGCCCCGCCCAGCCGGCCGCATCCGGCAAAACGATCCAGTACACCGTCCGTGCCTTCAACGCCTTCAAGACCGAGATGGCGGTGGCGCAGCCGGTCATGATGGTGTCGTAGCGTTTATCTGGAGATGAACGCGGATCGCACACCGCCTTGATGGTGATCGTGTTGTCGTCAGCTACGGTGGGCGCCGCGATGCACACCATTTCTGGCGGAGGATTAGGGAGGTCAGAGTTAGCGACGCAGAACCAGCGCGACGAGCAATCGTCCGACTGCGGCTAAGGATGTGCTCAGCGCCAGCCCCCACTTCATCAGGGCCATGCAAGCCGTCGGTGTGGCAACGAAGTAGTGGCCATAGGTTTCCGCGAGAATGCCCGCGTTTTCGATCAGATCGAATGCACCGGCAACCCATCCGCACCAGCCCAGCGCCAGGAAGACCGCACGCGTAGAGCCGCCGGCGTCGCTGACATGAGCGGCCCAGAAGCAAACCACCGCGATAAGGCTTGAATAGAGTGGGATGAACAGGAGGGTGTCCAGAAGCAGACCGCGGCGGGCTACCGACAGCGAGGGCGGATTGGCGTTCCAGTCCACAACGATCGCTTCAGCCTCGGCGGTTTGCATCTTCCATTCGAGTATGGCGCTTCGACGTCGTTCGCCGAGAATCGTGTTTGGGAATCTGGCGTCGTTCCGCGCAATGAGAAGCCCGGCGCCGACCGTTGCAGCAATGAGGAAAACGACAATAGCAGCGTAGTGCCAGCTCGTCATTGTTGCCCTAACAACGCCTTGACCATCGCGACCTTCTGCGCGTTGAGCCCTGTCTTGATCTGATCGTCCATCGCTTTACTCGACGCGTCGGCGAGCATCCAGCCCAGCGGTTGCGGTACCGTCGGGAGAAGGGTGAAGTCGATCCGTGGATCCGGTAGCTCGCCAAGAGCCAACACTGCGTGAGCACCCCGCGTAGCGAGGAGAGTACGCGGCGGCCCGAGGATCTCGTTCGCGAAGCCGCAGCACTTCGGCTTCTTCACCTTTGGCCGGTAGTCGATGATGATGAAGGTAATTCTTGGGTGGTATGTCTTGAACGAGTCCGTTTGCGCAATGACGTTGAAGATCTGTAGCGCGGTCGCGGACCCGGAGTCCTCGAAGTAGCCGCCATCGGCCACATGATCGCACTGCTGATCGCCGATCGGCGGGAGCCCGCCGATCGGCGAGACATAGGGGAAACGCGCCGAGCAGTGGGCAGCAGTGCTGATCCGCATGTCGTGACCGGCGATCGAGAGAACATCGCCCGCGTTGCGAATGTCGGTGAGAAGACAGTTGCTGGTGATCAGACGGCCGCCAGTTTCCACGCTCGTGCCGTTCATGAACAGCGACGGCAAGCGTGTTGCGCCGTCGCCGGCGTAAAGCGACGTAAGCGGCTGCTGCAACGCGGTGGCTGTTGCGGTGTTGGCCTTTGCCCAACCTTGTTCCCAGCCCATCTCGAGCTGCGCGGCGCGATCACGGCTGACGAGCGGGAACGGGATGAATCTCTGCAACAGGTCTGCACTGGTCATCGAAGCGAGCAGCGGAGCCAGGGCGTCGTAGGCGAGGGCTTTCGTTGAGGCTTCAAAGACTCTGGTGGGATTCGTTGCTGTAGCCGTCACATAGACAGCAGCGCCGACCGAACCGCCCGAAACGCCGCTGATCGCGAAGAGGTGTCGCGTGAAAGCGCCACCCGTGGCGTCATGAAGCTGACCGAGAACCGCCGCGGTCCAGTAACCGGCGCGGATACCACCTCCCTCGGTCGCCACGATGAAGACCGGAGAATTCATGGCGCCGCCCGGCTCGGCGGCAAGACGCTTCATCCAGTCGTCGAATGTTCCGGCGACGCTCTTCCGCGGCATTGGTGCGGCGTCGAGAAGACGCACGCGATGATTGTCAGCGATCGGGCTGATGACTACCGCGAACAGCAGCAGTAACGTGAACAACGGCATTTCCCAACGGTGCCCGAGCCACACCAGGAAGAATCCGAACGTCACCCACAGTGCGAACGCGAAGACGAGGATGAACGGCGAGCCAATGAAGTTCATGAGGGGGATTACGAAACTCACACCGAGGAAAATGAGGTCGAGAACGAGAGTGACGACGTAGAGCACCTTTGCCGCGGTTGAAAGATCGCGGATTGCTCCGCGAGTCTCCGTCACGGCGCTGCTCATCATCCGGCGGCGGATGATCGTGAACGCGAGGAAGGCTGCGGCGAGCCCACCGATCAGCAGTTCGAGTGCGATCACGCGCAGGGGAACGTTGGCCGTTTCAGTGTGGATGAAAAAGATAGCAATCAGGACGATCACGAATACAAGAACGCCGAGCACTCGCGGCAGCCACGCAGTCCATGATGGAAACTGATGGGTGCGGAGCTCTCGCGATGTCAAATCCAAGTACAGCAATTGCCTTGACCAGAACCACACCTGCAGCGCGAGTGCGAGCGTCGCGAGACCGAAGAAGAGACCAGGCCAGTTCGACTTGGCTTCAGCAAGATGGGCGATGATGTCGTGCCCCTGATCCGTGATGATCAGCGCAAAGCCAAGCACAAGTAGGAGGAAGAGGTTGAATCGCAGCGGGAGAATGAAGGCGTAAAAATCTTTGAGCGGTTTCCACCACCGCGGAGTGTGCGCTTGGGACATTCACTTCTCCTTTTCTTGGAAGACGGACACTAGAGGAGAGTTCCGCGATGCTGCTTTCCCTACCACCTAAAACGTCGCCCAGAGAATCACGCGTTTGAATGTGTAGAAGTAGGGGCGCGCATCACCGAGCGTGGCCACGAGGCGATCCGTGTACTCGGCCAGGAACTCTTCGTATCGATCGGACGGCAGCGCGTCGCGGTACGGCGTCAGCGTGGAGCCTTTCGTCCATTCGACGACGTCGCGCGTCGACGGCAGAACGTGGCCGTAGACCTGGAGGCGGACGTGTTGCCGTTTGAATCCGAGGCAGTGCAGGAGTACCGCGTACGACTCGGGTGGCAGCACATTGACGGTGCGTGGTGCGATTCCGAATGACGTTGCCAGCTCGGCGGCGATTCGATGCGAGGGGTGGTCGTGGTTGGCGGGCATCTGGGCCGCGAGCTGGCCGTTCGGTGCGAGCAGCGACATCAGGCGCGTGAAGAGGCGTTCGTGATCGGGGATCCAATGCAGCGCGGCGTTGGAGAAGACGAGGTCGAATGGACGATCCGTCGTGAATGATTCGATGTCGCCGCGTTGAAAGTGCAGCGTGGCGGACGGCGATGCCTTCTGCAGCATCGACTCGGAGCTGTCGATGCCGAGCGTTTCGGATGCCGCGAGCTGCTCGTGCAGTTCGCGCGTCAGCTCGCCGGTGCCGCAGCCGAGGTCGACGATGCGCATGTTGTGGCGCGGCTCGATCAGCGCGGCGAGATCGCGGAACGGTTGCGCGCGCTCATTTTTGAAGCGCTCGTATTGATCGACGTCCCACATAGCTGTTTGGGAGTGGGAGGTAGGGGGTGGGTGTGGGAGAAATCAAGGCCTCGGGGTGCTTTTCTCCTACTTCCCACTCCCCACACCCAACCCCCTTACCTCAGGTGATCCCAGTTCATGATCGCGTTCGTCACCAGCGCGTAGCTGCCTTGCGTGTTCTGGCGCCACATCGGATTGTTCGCGAAAAGGAGGATGTGTCCCTTGCCGCGCGGCGCGTCGATCACCACCGGCTTGCCGGCGATCTCTTCGCCCGCTTCGAGCATGCCGGAGAGGAGGAGCTTGTCGGCTTCTTTCGCGAACGACACGATGACGCGCGGACGATCTTCGGCGCGCGGCAATGCGTAGTCGGAGTTCCACGGCGCATCCTCGGGAGTCTGGAATCCTTCCTCGCCCGGCGCGGGCTTCGGACGTTCGGGCAGCGGAACGAACGGGCGTCCCTGCGGCACGTCGGGATCGTTCTTGCCGCCGCGGCCGCTGGGGCGCGACTCCGGCGCGGGCGGCGGCGTGAGGCCGACCTGGAAGATCGGAGCGCCGGCGTAGTAGATCGGGAGCGTGTCGTCGTAGCCGGCGGCGATCGGACTCTTCTTGTCGGTCACGCTGGCCAGGAGGATCGTCCCCGGTGCGCGCAGCTTCTGCGGCTCGATCACGCGGACCCATCGCGCCAGGCCGTACTGCACGGCCCAGATCGAGGTGTCGCGCGCGGTGATGAGCAGGCCGCCGCTTTCGACGAAGCGCGTGAGGCTGTCGACGCCGGTCATGCCGAGACCGGGACGCATGTCGTCGGTCTCGTCGATCCCTCCTAAGTTGGGCGTAATCGCAGTCTTCCGCCAAGGGAGCGGTGGACCGGGAGGAAGTCCGTTGACGATCTCCGCGGACGAGTTGCTGCCGCCGGTCGGCGCGAAGAGGATTACGTCGAATTTGTCGCGCAGATTCTGCGTGCGCGACACTTCCTGCGTCGAGATGTAGCTGTACGGAATGCCGAGCGACTCGAGCGCCAGGCGGAACCACCCCTCGTCCTGCGTGCGCAGCCAGGTGTGGAGGATGGCAACGCGAGGGAGGTGAAGCTCGTGCGTTTTCGTCGACGGCGCGGCAGACGCGGCGACGATTGTGCCGGCCGCGTACTTTTTCGTGTCGGCGGTGAACGGTTCGTCAGCAACGAGCCAGTGCGGGGCGCCGTTGGCCCACACCAGGCGTGGCAGCAACGTGTCGGCGTTGTTTTCGATGATGTTTCCTGCGGCGAGTGCCGGCGCGCCGGTCCACGCGTGCGCCGGCACCTTCAGCACATCGGGATTCGCGACGCGCTTGAAATCGACGTTCTTCAGGTAGCCGAGCGTCCAACCGGTGTCGTCATAGACCTTCTCATCGCTGCGGACGTACTGCACGTCCAGCATCGCGTCCGCGAGGCGCGAGTAGGGCTGATCCATGCGGATGATGAAGCTGCCTTTGGCGAAATCGGTCTTGTCTTTCTTCGCCGAGGGCGGCCAGTCGACGGCGACGCTGAATGGCGCATCGGATTGCTGGACTTCGATTCCGTGCGTGCGGAGCAGCGACATCAGATCAGTGAGTTGCCCCTGACGTTTCTGCGCGCCATCGAATACCCATGCCGAGGGGCCTTCGTTCGACGCCTTGGCAATCGAGCGCTTTCCGAGCAGATAGAACTGCTCGAGGAAGTGCTGGCGGCGATCGGCGAAATCGGAGAGCGCGAGCAGGATGCCGCTCTGCTGATAATTAATGTTGTTGCGCAGCGACCACTTCACAGTCGGCAGCGGCGGATTCGGACGAAACCAGGCGCGATCGCTCTGGCCGCGCACGATGCGGTCGGCCGTCATCGGGAAGCGGTTGCCGAACGTCTCGTAGAAGCGGCCGATGGCGTTGTGTCCCTGGCCGGCCCACATCATGTAGTTCGGTGCCCAACCGTCGTAGAAACCGTAGGTCCAGACGCCGGGCAGCCCGCGCTTGGTCAGCTCCTGCACCTCGTGCCACGCCATGCGCTGCCACTCGTCGACGACGAGCGGATCGATGGACGGGTTGTACGGACCGGTGCCGGTGGAGATGTACATGAACGGCACTGACTCGTGCAGGTCGTGGAGGACCTGCGGGTGAAAGTCGAAGAACGTATGCAGCACGTTGCGGCTCAGCGCGAGCGCGAGCCCGAGGTTGTCGCGATTGTTGTCGTGGGCGACGTAGTGGCCCCAGTAGACCAGCGGCGGCACGGGGCGATTCGGATTGGCGTCGCGCCAGCGGGAGAGATCGAGCTGGCGATCGCGTCCATCGACTTCGACGACCGGCGTGATCAGCACGATGGCGTTGTCGCGGATCTTACGGACGAGCGGCGACTCTTCGACGGCCAGCCGGTAGGCCAGCTCCATCAGCATCTCCGGGCTGCCGGTTTCCGGCGAATGGATCGAGCCGGTGATGTAGTAGATCGGTTTGCCGTCAGCGACGAGTTTCGATGCATCGGCGTCGGCCAGAGAACGCGGATCGGCGAGACGCTTGGTGATGTCGCGGTAGCGATCGAGATGGGCGATGGTGTCGTCGGCGCCGACCGCGACGGCGATCATCTCGCGCCCTTCCTCGCTCTTGCCGATGGAGAAAACTTTCACCCGAGGGGAGGCCGCTTCGAGCGCGCGCATGTAGCGATTCGCATCTTCCGAGTACGTCAGATGCCCTTCGGCGCCGGCGATGTATCCGAGGAACTTCAGCGGCGTCGGGACTCTCGCTGACAAAGGCAGGTGATCGACCATCTCGGTGATGAACTGCGGTCCGGTGGTGAACTGCTTGATCTGACGCGTGTAGTCGGCGTCGTTCTGTTGTTGGGCGGTTGCTGAACAGGCGAGCAGGATGAGGAGTGCGAAACGTTTCAATCAATCTCCTAACGTTGATCGTTCATCAATATCCCATTGCGCACGATGTCCGACAGCTCTTTGATGACGTGCGCCGCGTCCTTGCCGAACGGTTCGGGGACGTTGAAGAGGATCTCGATGGTGAAGTAGTTGAAGAAGACGCGAGCGGTGATGAGGAGGGCGTCGATGGCGGAGACCGACGGTCGTAGGCGTTGCTGCATCGCGCCGAGCGCTTCTTCGCCGACGAAGGCGCCATAGCGCTTGCCGAGCCCGCCGTAGAACTTGCGGATGTGCGTCCCTTCGAATTCGATGACGTCGACGAAGATGAGCGCGAAGTAGGGCTTGAACTCGCGGATGGACTCGCGCGCCGCGAGGCCGAGCTGCTCGATGTTGTCGGGGAACTGTCCGATCGAAAGCGCGCGCGTGAACGGGTAGCGCCTCGTCTCGGTGATGCGCCAGAACTCGTCGAGCAACGAGCGGAAGATCGCTTCCTTGTCGGGGAAGTGGTGATAGACGTTGCCGGTCGAGACGCGGGCGCTCTCGGCGATCTCGCGCACCGTGGTGGCGCGATAGCCCTGATGCGAGAACAATTGCAGCGCGGCGTCGAGCACCTGCCGCTGGCTGCGCTCCGACTTCTCCTCTCTCTGCATGACCTTGCCTTCGCGATGATATGCGGTCCCGGAACAGCGCGCCATTTACGCGATGTTCTAAGATCCGCCCATGTCGATTAGAGCGCGCGTCGACGCGCTTTTCCCCAGGCTCGCGTTTGAGCAGCAATTCCCGACGCAAGGTCAGACGATCTTCGTCGACCTCGAGCATCAGGAAGTGCGCCGCGCCTGGATTCGGCACCGCGTCGTCACCGCGCTCCTCGGCGGGCGCGGCGTGAACATGTTCCTGCTGCACAACCTGCTCGATGAGACGCTCGAGCCGATCGATCCCGAAGTGCCGCTGATTTTCGGGACGGGGATTCTGACGTCGATGGTGCCCTCGGCATCGCGCGGCAATGTGACCTCGTGGTCGCCGGAGTCGCGCGTGCTGATGGACTCGAATGCCGGCGACTACTTCCCCTCATTCATGAAACTCAATGGCATCGACCACCTCGTGCTCTACGGGAAAGCGCCGACTTGGACGCTGCTGCATTTCGAAGGGAACGAGCCGAAGTTCGTCGATGCCGCGCCGTTTGTCGGCCTCGACAACATCGACCTTCGCGCGAAGATCGCCGACGATTTCGGAGTCGAAGGGAAGGACTACGGCCTCGCTGCGATCACGACGGCGGGCGAAAACCTCGTCCTCTGCTCCGGCATCATGGCCGGTCCGAAAGCGATCTACGCGCGCGGCGGCCCTGGCGCGAAGATGGGCGCCCTCAATCTCAAGGCGGTGCTCATTCAGGGGCGCACCGCCGATCTGAGCACCGCACGTCCGCACAAACTCCGCAACCGCGACGTCGCCATCAAGCTCCTCGGCACTTCGGTCGTCAAGAACGCGCTCAAGAAGCGCGGAACGCCGTTTCTTTACAAACCGTCGCGCATGCTCGGCGCGATGGGCACGAAGAACAATCAGGAAACGACCTGGACCGACAAGCTCGACGCCGAGAACATCGATCCGTACCGCCCCGGCATGGAGGGCTGCTTCGCCTGCCCCGTGAACTGCCGCCCGCTGAACGACATGTCGATGCTTGGGGAGTCGGGTGTGGGGAGTGGGGAGTCGGAGAACGAGTCGGTCGTGCACGGCGCTCCCACACCCCACAACCCACAACCCACAACCATTCACGACAAGTATGTGAAAGGCGACGGTCCGGAGTACGTAACGCTCGGCAAGTTTGGTCCCAACGTCGGCATCAGCGAGGTGACGCAGGTTCTGCGGCTCAACAATATCTGCAACGACCTCGGCCTCGACACAGCGTCGGCCGGCTCCGCAATCGCGTGGGCGATGGAGCTGTACCAGCGAGGCATCATCACGCGCGAACAGACCCAGCTCGATCTCGAATGGGGCAACTACGACACGATCGAGCGGCTGCTCTTCATGACCGCGAAGCGCGAAGGATTCGGCGACGTGATCGCCGATTCGTCGCAGGCCGTCGCCACCGGCAAGTACCCGCCCGAGTCGCTCGATTACCTGATGGCCGTGAAAGGCCTCATGCAAAGCGACCCACACGATGCCCGCATCCTCAAGGCCTTCGCCCTCGGCCTGGCCGTGGCCACGCGCGGCATGGACCATCTCCGCAACCGCGTCACGCTCGAGATCAACGCGAAGATCAACGACTCGCCCGATTTCAAAGAGGAGCTGTACGGCGGGCCGGTGTCCGCCGAACCAAACAGCTACGAAGGCAAAGAAACTGCCGTCCGCCGTTGCGAGAACATCTACGCGGTCGGCGATTCGGTCGGCATGTGCCGCTTCACGACGAAGCTCTTCAACTCCCCGTCACTGCCGGGCTACGAAGAATTCGCCGATCAGGTCGCGAACGTGACCGGCATCGAGCTGACGAACGAAGCGATCGATCATGTTGGCCTCAACGTCATGGGCGTCGAGCGCCTCATCAACGAGAAACTCGGCATCACCCGCGCCGACGACACGCTTCCCAAGCGCTGGTTCGAAGAAGCCATCGGCGTCGGCCCCTACAAAGGCGAAAAGATCGACCGCGGCGAGTTCGACAAGATGCTCTCCCGCTTCTACGCGATCTCGAACCTCACCGAGGAAGGCGTCCCGACGCCGGAGTGGCGCCAGGAGTTGGAGGGAGTGCTCACGGCGTGATTACTTCGGGCGTGATTACTTCGGCCGTCTCTCGCCGAGGTGTGGCCAGCGGCGGAAAATCGCGTAGGAAACAAAGCCGACCATCGAGGCTGGTATCAGCGCGATTAGAAATGCGTGAAAAACGAGATTCATGCTCGCCGCAGATTACTTCTGGTCGTGACGGCGCTCACCCAAGTGTGGCCAACGTCGACCAATGAAGAAAACCGTCAGACCCGCGATCGTTGCCGGGACTAATGCGATGAGAAATGCCTGAAAGACGACGTTCATTTATGTATCTCCACGAGTAACAGCAAACACGGAATCGCCACCGCCAGAACACCGAGCGTGACCGAAAATGATCCACCTGCGGCCGAAAACTTCCGATATTTCTTGAGTGACAGTACGACCAGCGCGAAAAGCAGGTCAATGCCGAGAACAGAGCTCGTCGCGACGACGGCCAGCGATCCGCCGATGAGCGTCACGAAATCGCGATTCGTGAAGAGCCCGGCTGCGAGCCCGAGTCCAAGGATGCACATGTCCCACCCGGTCTGAACTGCAACCTCCCAGAACGGCTTCGGATCGACGAGCCACTCGGCGAATGTCATGATGATGACGAACAGCAACGGCAGTGCCGCCGCTGCGATAACTAGCGTGACATGCGAACCGCTCACGTTGCGCAGAGAATAGCACGCAAGCTTCCGTACTGATGTCAATGCTCCAGACTGCCTCCCGCATCACCGTCCGTCTCCCCGAGCCGTTGCGTGAGGGCCGGGGAACGGTCATCACGATGAACGCCTCCTCCCTCGGCGACATCATCGCGAAGCTCGACCTTGCGCACGATCGCGATGAGTTGTTCAACTTCGCGGTGAATGGCGATCTCGTGCTGCATGGCGAGAAAGACGTCGCGCTGAAGGATGGCGATGAGGTCGAGATCGTCGTCGCGTTTGCGGGCGGGTGAGCTAGCGCAGGCCATCGGCGACGTAGAGATCGCCGAGCATGCGCAACGCGTCGTAGGCGTAGGCGGTGCCGTCGGGGGTGATGCAGATCGGGGCGATCTTGTAGACGCCGGCGGGATCGGTCGGGGAGAACTGCTTCCACGGCACGCGCGCGCCGGTGGCGAGCGTCACGCGCGTCACTTGCGCGGGAAGGGCGGTCGGGCGGTGGACGAAGAGCGATGCGCCGTCGGCGGACCAGGCGATCGGGATTTCGCCGGGCTCGATGGCGGGAACGATCGACGGTTCCGCGGCGGCATCGATCGGATAGAGCGCGATCGTCTGCTGCTTGGTCATCCCGGCCGCGTAGTGACCGTCGGGCGAGACCGCGAACGGGCGATAGGCATCGCCCCAGATACCTTCGGGTGAGATCGGTTTGACCGACTCGTCGAGCGTGTCGATGACCATGAGCTGATAGCCCTTCTTCGGGAGCGCGCCGGCGATCACGACCCGGCGTCCGTCGGGCAGCCAGGCCGCGCCGAAGTCGAAGGCGCCGTCGGTTTTCAGCTCGCGTGCTTCGCCGCTGCCGGTGGGGACGACGACGAGCTTCGCGCCGCTGTGGCCGAGGACGTATTTGCCGTCGGGAGAGATCGCATCGCCGTAGCCGTCGGCGATGCGCACCGGTGTCGGCGCGTCGAGGTGGCGCACGTACATCGCGCTCGCGGCGCCGCCGCCCTCGCGCGGTTCGTTGAAGAGAATCGTGTGGCCGTCGCGCGAGAGGTCGGCCAGGATGGACCAATCCAGCCACGACAGATCGCGCTCGACGCTCTCGCCGGGCGCCTGCACTTCCAGCGCCGCGCGCCACGTCCCGTTCGAAAGCAGCACGTGTCCCGCCGTCGCGATGTCGTAGAGGCGCATCGATCCTGTCAGACGATTGATGAGGCGCGTGTCGCCGGTGTCGACGGTCACCGCGTACAACGCCGGTGGCGCGCCGGTGTCGGTGGCGCTGATCCAGATTTCCTTGCCGCCCGGCGCCCATGCCAGCCCGGTCACGCCGTGGCTCCAACCGCGCGCGATCGAGACCGGCTTCGCCGATTTCGTGTCGAGGACGGCCACGTCGTTCTTGCCGCCGTACGTTTCGATGAACGCGATCCGGCCGTCGCCGGCGACGCGGACGTCGCGCAGCGCGTGCGGCGATTCGTAGCGGACGTGGCCGAGCGGCGACTCGATGCGGAACGTTCCGTTGCCGCCGACGATCGCGGTCAGGTTCGCGCCGTCCGGCGACCAGTCGGCCTGCAGCACCTGCTCGGCCACTTCGCGCGGTGTGCCGCCGGCGAGCGGGACGCGCGCGAGCGTACCCAGGCCGGTCAGGCGATCGCGGCGAAGCAGGACGGCCAGTTCCGTCGATTTCGAGATCGCCAGAATGTCGGCATCCTTCACGCCGAGTGGCCGCGCCTCCGGACTCTGCCGGTTCGCGACGAAGATCTCCGATGGATTGCCGTCCCACGCGGCGCTGTAGACGATCGAATCGCCGTCCGGCCCGAAGCGCGCCGAGCGCACCTCGCCGCGCCGGAAGGTCATGCGATGAAACACGACTTCCGGCGGCGCCTCCGCCTTCATCCGATTCGTGGCGAAGTACCAGCCGCCCCACGCCGCGCCGGCGATGGCCACGATGAAGAGCAGCGTGAGCAGGATCGGCGAAACGCGGCGCGGCATCGGCTGCGCCAGCGTCGCCGGCCTCGCGGTGGTGCGGACGGTTGCCGGCATCGCGGACGTTACCGGACGGACTGCCGTGGCCGAGGTGCGCCGGGGCGCATCGGGCTGGAGGCGCATCGTCGTTGATTGCGAGGGATTCGCTACATTCGACAGCGTGCCGGGCGTCGACATCGTCGACATCGTTTCGAGGTTGAACGCGAGATCGCGCGCCGATTGAAAACGCAGTTCGCGATCCTTCTCCAAACAGCGCCGCGTCAGGCGCTCCAGCGCCGGCGGAACATTCGGCAGCGACTCCGCGAGATCGGGCGGGTCCTCTTTCAGGATCGCGCTCAGCGTCTCGATCGACGAGCCACGCTTGAACGCGCGCACGCCGGTCAGCATCTCGTAGAGGATCGCGCCGAAGGCGAAGATGTCGGAGCGCGTGTCGACCGTCTCGCCGCGCACCTGTTCGGGCGACATGTAGCCGACCGTGCCGAGAACCATGCCCGGCTCCGTCGCGGCTTGTTGAAAAATGCCGCCGTCATCCGATTTCGAGCTCAGTTTGGCGATGCCGAAGTCGAGGATCTTGGCGCGGCCGTCGCGGGTGAGGAAGATGTTGTCGGGCTTCAGATCGCGGTGAATGATCCCCTTCTCGTGCGCCGCGGCCAGACCGTTCGCGACCTGCAGCGCTGCATCGACGGCGCGGCGCGGCGGCAACGGACCGCGTTCCAGCCGCTCGCGCAGCGTCGCGCCTTCGAGCAGCTCGCTGACGATGTACGCCGTCCCGCCTTCGTTGCCGACGTCGTAGATCGTCAGCAGGTTGGGATGATTGAGCATCCCGGTCGCGCGCGCTTCCTGCTCGAAACGCTGCACGCGTTCTTGATCGCTGAGCGTAAGCGCGGTCAGGATTTTGATCGCAACGTCGCGTCCGAGGCGCGTGTCCTTGGCTCGATAGACGGCACCCATGCCGCCTTCACCGAGAAGGCTCACGATCCGATAGGGACCGAGCATGGCGTCAGGCTCGAGCATCGTCACTTGGGATGCGGGGAATGGTATCAGCGGGGTAGGGCGTTAACGCCGAATAACTTCGTTCCATGACCCGACCAGCTCCCCTCCCGGCTTCGCACCGGTGTACGCAGGGAGCAGTCCGCCCCAACTAGGAGACCGACGCAATGCTGAAGCACTTCAGGGTGTACTGGCCGACGTGTGTCTTGATGTTTTTCGCTTTCGCCGCATCGGCCACCACCATCGTGCTGCCGAACGACGACCAGCTCATCCGCAAGTCGCCGGTCATCGTCGAGGGGATCGTCATTAGCTCCACGCCCGTCCTTCGTGGCGAGGGGATCTGGACGGAGACGAAGCTCGCCACCGACCGTACGCTGAAAGGTGATGTAACCGGCGAATTGACCATCCGCGAAGTTGGCGGCGAACTCGACGGCCGCATCACCAAAGTTTTCGGATCGCCGGTCTACCAGCCGGGCGAACGCGTGATGGCATTTCTGACGCCGACGCCGCGCGGCGACTACCAAACGATCGATCTATTTATTGGCAAGTTCAGCGAAGAGCGCGCCGCCAACGGACGGCGATTTCTCGTGCGCGACGACAATGCGGGCGACGTGCTGCTGCTCGATTCGTCGCTGCAGCCGATCGAGACGAAGAACATTCAGCGCGACGCCACCGCGTTCGAGTCGTACGTCACCGACCGCGTGGCCGGCCGCGACGGCGTGAAGAGTTACGGCGTCGCCAATCCGGTCCTCGAGCGCGATATGAAGTCGACGCTCAGCCGCGTCATCAAGCCGGAGTTCACGCTCATCTCCGAGGGGACCGTGTACCGCTGGAACGCATTCGATAGCGGCGGGAACGCCAAGTGGTACAGCTACGGTACGCAGCCGGGCTACACCGGCGGCGGCGTGAACGAGATCCAGACGGCGATGAACGCGTGGAACAGCTACACCGCCGCGAAAATCAACTACGCCTACTCCGGCGCCACGACCGCAGCACCCGGCGGGCTCTCCGGTCCGAATGGCGTCAATGAAGTTCTGTTCAACGATCCGAAGGGCGAGATCAGCGGCACGTTCAATCCGTCGACCGGCGGCGTCGTCGGACAGGGCGGATTCAACGGCGTTTCCGGCTCGATGAACTGGACCGGGCCATTCGACGCCGATGGCACGCACACGTCGCAGACATATCACGCGGTCATCATCAGCGAAGGAAATCTGACCATTCAGGATGGCGTGATGCCGTCCGCGGGTATCTCCAGCAACGCGCTCGCGGAGATCGTCGCGCACGAGTTCGGCCACACGCTCGGCTTCGGCCACAGCACCGACAACACCGCCCTCATGTACCCCTCGGTCACCGGCCTCGGGCCGTCGCTGCGCGCCGACGATCAAGTGGCCGCGCGCTGGCTCTATCCGAATGGCTCGGTCACTCCACCGCCGCCGCCCACGACGCCTGCCGCACCGACGGGACTCGTTGCGACACCCTCCGGCTCGAACGCGAACCTGCAGTGGAACGACAACGCCACGAACGAGAGCGGCTATCGCGTCTACCTCGCCAGCGGCAGCGGCGCGTTCAGCCGCCTGTCGCCCGACCTCGCCGCCAGCAGCCGCGCGGCGACGGTCTCCAGCCTTGCCGCCGGCACGTATCGCTTCTATGTCACGGCATTCAACAGCGCGGGCGAATCGGCACAATCGAATACTGCCAGCGCGACGATCGGGGCCTCGGTCTCCGCATCGTTCGTGGTCAGCCCCTCGGCCGGTGTGGCCGGCGTGACCACATTCTTCTGCACCGATACGTCGACGGGCGCGACCTCGTGGTCGTGGAACTTCGGCGATGGCGGAACGTCGACGGTGCAGAATCCGACGCACGTCTACAGCGCACCGGGCACGTACACGATCCAGCTCACCGCGAATGGACAGTCGTTCGCGTCGCGCGTCGTGTCGGTCAGCTCCGGCATCGCGTCCGACTTCAGCTTCACGCCGTCGAATCCGACGACGCAGACGAACATCAACTTCAGCGACCGATCCTCGGGCAACATCTCGTCGTGGTTCTGGAACTTCGGCGACGGCACGTCGTCGACGCTACAGAATCCGGTGAAGCGCTACACGATCGGCGGCAACTACCCGGTGACGCTGACCGTGTCGACGTCCACCGGCCAGCAGTCGATCAACTCGCACACGGTGTCGGTCACGACCGCCACCCCGGCGGCGCCGCCGGTTTCCGCCGCCTTCGCGGTTTCGCCGTCGACGGCCGCCGTCCGCGCGAACGTCGCGTTCACTGACCAATCGACCGGCTCGCCAACGTCGTGGCAGTGGAGCTTCGGCGATGGTTCATTTTCAACCGCCCAGAATCCGACGCACGCATACGCAACGCAAGGTTCGTACGGCGTGTCGCTGACCGTGTCGAACGCATCGTCGTCCTCCACCGCTTCGCATGTCGTGACCATCCTTCCGCCGACCGCCTACCGCTCGCTCGTTCCCGCGGCGGCGCAGACGAACGGCGTAGGCGGCTCGGTCTGGCGCACGGAGTTGACGCTCTTCAACGGCGGCAGCGAGCCGGCCAGCGGTCAGTTCACGTTCATCCCCGGCGGCGGCGCACCCGTGCTCACGCGCAGCCTCTTCCTCGGCGTGAATCAGTCGATCACATACGCGAACGCGCTCAGCGATCTGTTCGGCCTCTCCAACGGCGCCGGCGCGATCGCGATCGAAGCGACGAGCGCGACGACGACGCCCGCCATCCGCGTGACCAGCCGTACGTTCACGACCGGATCCGTCGGAACGTACGGACAGTCGGTGCCGAACGTAAGCGGCGACGATCAGACCTCGACGCTGCTGCTGACCGGCCTCGAGTCGGACGCGAATTTCCGCACGAACATCGGCCTCGTCAACCGCACCGCGCTGCCGGTCAACGCCGGCTTGACGCTGTACGACGCAAATGGCAACGTCGTGGCCACGACGACCGTGACGGTGCCGGAGAACAATTTCCAGCAGTCGTCCCTCGGCTCATTCTTTCCGGCCGTGAACGGCCGCTCCTTCGCCGCGCTTTCGATGCGCGTCGACGCTGCCACGCCGAACGCGGTCAGCGCCTACGGTTCGGTCATCGATAACCGCACGCAGGATCCGGTCTACGTGCAGGCCATCCCCACGCCGAAGGGCTCGGAGCTGACCATCCCTGCCGTCGGACGCGCCCCCGGCGTCAACGGCACGTTCTGGCGCAGCGACGTCACGCTTTTCAATCCCGGACTGACGACGATGAACGTCACGCTGCGCTACCTCGCCGCTGGTCAGGACAACCGCGGCGCGGCATCGCACAGCGTGACCATTCCGCCCTCGCGCACTGTCGTCATCGCGGACGTCACGCAAGCGCTCGGCGTTTCCTCCGGCAGCGGCGCGCTGCAGGTGTCGTGGACGACGGCGTCCGGTCCGATCGTGACCAGCCGCACGTACATCACCACCGACAACGGCGGAACGTACGGCCAGTCAATCGATCCGGTGACCTCGTTCTCGAACGACTCGTTTGTCCCAGGCCTCCGCTCCGACTCAGCGTTTCGTTCGAATGTCGGATTCGTCAACGGCGGCGACACGCAACTGACAGTGACGGCGACGCTCCTCTCCGACACAGGCGCCGTCCTCGGCACGACGCAGATCGGCCTCTCGCCGCGCTCGCAAGTTCAGTACGGCGTCGGAGCGCTCTTCCCCGCCGCCAACAACCCGCGCGCCGGAACGCTGACGCTCCTCGCGCACGCCGACGGACCGGCGAACCTGTTCGCCTACGGATCGATCGTCGACAACGCCTCGGGCGACCCGGTGTTCTTCGGAGGACGATAGACCGCGCGTCCAGATAGAATCGCGCCAATGGACCGTCGCAAATTCATTGGCGCATCCGCCGCTCTCACTGCTCTCTGGAGAACGCCATCGCTTTTCGCCCAGGCGGAGGGCGGCAAACTTCCTCCGTCCATCGCCGCGCTGACGTCGATGCGCGACCAGGCCAAGCCGATCACGAACGACGAGCGCCGCGCGCGCATCGAGAAGGCGAAGCGCCTGATGGCCGAGCACAAGATCGGCGCGCTGATCCTCACCGGCGGAACCTCGTTGGTGTATTTCGCCGGCATGCGCTGGGGCGGCGGCGAGCGGCTCTTCGCGTGCGTCATTCCGCTCAAAGGCGAGCCGTTCTTCGTCTGTCCCGCGTTCGAAGAGGATCGCGCTCGCGAGCAGATCGCAGTCGGCCCGTTCGGACCCGATCACGCCGATGTGCGCACGTGGAACGAAGACGAAAGTCCGTACGCGCTCGTCGCGCACGGTCTGAAGGATCGCGGCCTCGGCACGGCCACGATCGGCATCGAAGAAACGACGAAGCTGGTCTGGAGCGAAGGCATCGCATCCGCAGCGCCGCAGTCGAAGGTCGTCCTTGGCACGGCCATTACCGCCGGCTGCCGCATGATCAAGGACGCGCACGAGCTGGCGTTGATGCAACTCGCCAACACGGCCACACTCAAGGTCTACAACGCTGTTTATCAGGCGCTGCAACCGGGCATGACGCAGCACGACGTCTCCGAACTGATCTCGCAGGCGTACAAGCGCGTCGGATTTTCCGGCGAAGCGAGCGTGCAGACCGGACAATGGACCGCGCTTCCGCACGGCTCATCCACTCCCCAGGTGATTCGCGAAGGGACGATCATCATGGTCGACGACGGCTGCACTATCGAAGGTTACCAATCCGACATCACGCGCACGTTCGTCCTCGGCAAGGCGACAGACAAGATGAACAAGGTCTTCGACATCGTGAAGCGCGCGCAGAGCGCGGCCCTGAAGGCCGCGAAGCCCGGCGCGCCGCTCGAATCGATCGATGCCGCAGCGCGCGACGTCATCGTCGCCGCCGGCTACGGACCCGGCTTCAAGTACTTCTCGCACCGCCTCGGCCATGGCATCGGCATGGACGGACACGAGTGGCCGTATCTCGTCAAGAACAACATGTTCGGCTGGGCGCGGTCGCTGCGCGCGCAGGCGGGGATGACGTTCAGCAACGAGCCGGGCATCTACATCCCCGGCGAATTCGGCGTGCGCCTCGAGGACGACATGGTCATCACGCCCGACGGCGCAAGGCTGTTCACGCCGCAATCGGAATCGCTGGAGAAGCCGTTCTGACGACGATTCGCGAGATGCTCGAGAACATCGAGCGCGACACGCTGGTGGCGCGCGCTGCGCGAAGCGCGGAGACGCGCGGGCGCGATCGCGAGGAGGCCGAGGACGATATCCGTCCGTCGTATCAGCGCGACCGCGACCGCATCATTCATTGCAAGGCCTTTCGCCGGCTGAAGCACAAGACGCAGGTTTTTCTCGCGCCCGAGGGCGATCACTACCGCACGCGGCTGACGCATGTGCTGGAGGTGACGCAGATCGCGCGAACGATCGCGAAGTCGCTGCGCCTCAACGAGGTGCTCACCGAGGCCATCGGACTCGGTCACGACCTCGGCCACTCCGCGTTTGGTCACGCGGGCGAGGCGGCGCTCAACAAACTCGTGAAGGGCGGCTTCGATCACTACCGCCAATCGGTGCGCGTTGTCGAAGTGCTGGAGAACGACGGCCGCGGATTGAATCTGACGATCGAAGTGCGCGACGGCATCCTCAAACATTCGAAAGGCGAGAAGGGTGAGCTGCTGCGGCGCCGCCCGAAGTCGCGCGCGCTCACGCTGGAAGGCGACATCGTGCGCATCTCCGACATCATCGCGTACGTCAATCACGACATCGACGACGGCATCCGCGCGGGCGTGCTGACCGAGGACGACATCCCGAGCGACATTCGCAAAGCCCTCGGCAACAAAGGCAGCGACCGGATTGACCGGATGGTTCGCGACGTAATCGATTCGACGCTCGCTTGCGATTACGAGCAGATCTCGATGTCCGCCGAGGTCCTCGGCGCGCTGGAAGAATTGCGGACGTACATGTTCCAGAACATGTATCTGACGCCGACGGTGCGCGGCGAATTCGTGAAGGCGCAGCGGACGCTGACGGCGCTCTTCGAGCACGTCATCGCGCATCCCGACGAGTTCCTGGATTCGTCGCGCGACGAGCCGGTGGAACGGCTGGCCATTGACTTCATCGCCGGCATGACCGACCGCTACGCGATCAATCTGTACGAACGCCTCTTCGTCCCGCGAGCGTGGGTTTGAATCCGCGCGCGGTCATCTTCGACATGGACGGCCTGCTGCTCGACAGCGAGCCGCTGTACCGCGTGACGTGGAAGGCGGCGGGATCGTCGTTGGGCTTCCCGATCGACGATGTGCTCTACGAACGATTCGTGGGCCGCGGCAACGTGGAGTCGGAAGAAGTGCTGCGCGAGCATTTCGGCGACGCGTTCCCGCTCGACGAGTTCCATACCCGCTGGAGCCGCGATTTCCACGGACGCCTCGCCGAAATCGCACCAAAACCGGGAGCAATCGAGCTGCTTGCCGCGCTCGAAAAACGCGGCATCCCGAAAGCCCTCGCAACGTCATCGCCGCGAGTCCTCGCGCTTCGCTGCCTCGGCGACCTTGCCTCGCGTTTCGCCGCACTCGCCTTCGGCGATGAGGTTTCGCACTCGAAGCCGGCGCCCGATCTCTTCCTGCTCGCCGCGCAACGCCTCGGCATCGCGCCCGCGGACTGCCTCGTGCTCGAAGACTCCGAAGCCGGAGTCCGCGCCGCACGCGCCGCAGGAATGGACGTGATCATGGTCCCCGATCTCGTCCCACCATCGCCGGAGATCGCGTCGATGGCGATGCGCGTTTGCGCGACGCTGCACGAGGTCGGAGTGATCCTGAGTCATCGCGACGTTTGATGCCTGCGCGGCTCGCGGCACATTTCGCGAAGCTTTGGAGTGCGGTGGCGATCGAGCCACCGCACTCCAAAGTGCTTCGCACGAAATGGCGCCAGCGCTCCGTGTCCTACCGCTCCGCGCGATGTCTCGGCGGCAGCTCCGGACCGACGGAAAACGCCGGCGCCATCGTCACGGTCGTGGTGTTGCCTGCGACATCCGCGAGGTCGAACTTCAGGTCGACGAATCCGCCGGCGACATTCGCGGCTGGTGAGAGGTCGACTCGATAGAGAATGCCGGCCGCGTTGAGCGTGTCTTCCGTCACCTGCGTGGCGGTCAGCGGGCGCCAGGCGGTTTCGCCCGAGTAGCGATACGAGACGGCGGTGGCGTCGCCGCGGATCTGTTGATAAATCCGCAGCGTTCCGTTGAGTCCGAAATCGGCGGCCGAGAAGAGCAGCGAGCCGCTGCCGTGCGGATCGAGCCGCGTCGCGATTACGCCGGTACCGTCGAGCATCATCATTGTCGTCAGCGTCGGCGGGATGAAGTCGGGGCGGCTCGAATCGATATCCATCGAGACCGTCGTTGTCTTGTTCACTCCGGGATAAAGCGTTCCCTTGTTTGTTGCCTCGAGGTGGTACGCGCCCTTGGCCGAAACGTCGACAGAGTTGGAATAGCCGGTACTCGGCGAACGAAAGCCAGTGTGGTCGGTAAACGATGTGCTGGTCCCGCTTCGGTCGCCGATGCGCACTTCGCCGAGCGGTCCGATCATGTCTGTCGTCCAGCCGAAACGCAGAGCTGCGGTGTTGACGATCTGCGACACGGGAAAGCGCGGTCCGAGGCCGAATTCGTACGTCGAACCGCCGTAGGTCCAGGGCAAAAGGCCCGGTGTCGTAAGGCCTACCAGCTTGTCATTGATGACGCGCAGCAGCGGGGTGGTGTACTGCGTAGTGGCGTCGGTGATGGCGCTGAAGCCGATGCCGTACGAGTAGTTCGGGTGGACGTCCGGAGAGACGAAGACGCGCGCGTTGATGATCGGCTCATCGACGATGTTCGTCGACGTAATCCCGCCGCCGGAAGCCTGAGTGGTCGCGGTAACGGTCAGCCGCCGGTCGGCGCGCGATGCCGCCGGAATGGCTAACTGCACCGTGCCGCCGCGCAACGCGGAGCCGCCGGTAGTCAGACTCACGTCGTCGCTCACGCCGGCCAGAGGCGGGTGCTGAATCATGTAGTAGTTGTTCGCCGCCGTATCGAGAAGCGCCTCGTAAACGAGCAGGGACTTCGCGTTGCTCAAGTCCGAGGCGTGCATCGAGTGCACAGGGCTCCACGGAAACGAGATCGATGTAAAGCCACCGGTAGCGCCGCCGAGCAGGATGCGCATGTTGCTGGCGTAGCCGTTGCCGGTCAACGTCTGACCGGTCTCGCGGCGTCCGGCGAAGGTCACCGTGTGCGGGACGCTGGCCGCGGTCAGCGCGATCGTGGTGTCCTTGTTGAGCGCGACGGCTTCGCGCGCGATGAAATCGGTGCCGGTGATCCCGCCGCGCGAATCGAATTCCGGCGTGTAGATCACCAGGTCCCATGTGCCCGGGACCATCAGCACTTCGGACGTATTCTCGTCGAGGAACGAGCCGATCACGATGCTCGTCCGCGCGTTATTCACCCACCGGGCGTCGGGATATGCGCGGTCGAACGTAACGGTCGCGCGCGCCGCTTTCGAGAACGCGAACTGAATGTTGTGGATGTCCGTCGGCACGGCGGAGTTGGTGAGGACGATCTGGCCGCCGCCTGTCAGCGAGGCGGTACTGCCCACGTTGCTGGCATTGTCGATTGCGAAATTCAGCGAGATGTCCGTTGCGCCGCCGGCAGGAATGGTCACCGATGGCGCCGACGGCGTCACCGTCTCGCCGAGGGTCACGTTCGACTTCACGGTGTAGGTCGCCGCCTGTGCGCCGCTGTTCGTCACGTGCAGCGAGCGCGTGGCCGTCCAGTTGGGCAAATCGATCGGCGCGAGGCCGAGGCTTATCGACGGTGGGTCGATCCTGATCGTGCCCGTCGCCGCGGCAAACGCGTCGATCCGTCCCGCGCCGCCGGCCATGATCTCGTCATGCAGCAGCGTGGCGTTGTTCATCAGCGCCAGTTTGATCTGCGCCGGCGTCCAGTCGTGGTGCAGCGCCTTGAGCAGTGCCGCCGCGCCCGCCACATGCGGTGTGGCCATCGACGTCCCGCTCAGTGGACCGTAGTGGTTGCCGGGCAAGGACGACAGGATCGAAACGCCCGGCGCGATCACGTCCGGCTTGATGGCGATGTTTTTCATGTTCGGACCGCGGGACGAGAAGCTGGCGATGTTGTCGCCGAGATCGCTCGCACCGACGGTGATCGCGCTGCGCGCCGTGCCCGGGCTGCCGATCGAGTGAAAGCTGCTGCCGGAGCCGCCGGCGTTTCCCGCGGCGATGGCGAACGTGACGCCGGCGGCCGTGGCATTGTCGATGGCGACGCAACCGGGATCGTCGGGATTGCCGCCGCCGCCGAGGCTCAGGTTGGCGACGTCCACGTGGTCGTCGGTATTGCCGTCCTGGTTCGGATCGGCGGCGCGCTCGATGGCCGCGATCACATTCGACTCGCTGCCGCTACCGGTCGCGCCGAGCACCTTGTACGCGATCAGCGACACGTCCGGAGCAACGCCCGTGATGACGTCCGACTGCCCCGCTACGATGCCGGCAACGTGGGTGCCGTGGCCGTTGTCGTCCATCGGATCGGCGTCGTTGTTGACGAAGTCCCAGCCGCCTTTGACTTTGAATCCCGTTCCGAAGCCGCTGCCGAGAGCGGGATGCGTGTAGTCGATGCCCGTATCGATGATGGCCACCGTCACGCCGGCGCCGCGCGAGCCGAGCGACGACCACACTTTCGGAGCGTTGATGATGGTGAGGTTGAGGCTGTCCGCGAGCGCGTGCATGGGGACGTCGGCGACGACGCGTTTCACATACGGCAGCATCCGGAGCTGGTCGGCGACTTCGCGCGTGGCGTCGATGGCCACACCGTTGAAGACGATGGAGAACTCGCGCCGGATCTCCGCACTCATCGCCGTCTTGCCGCTGACCGTCGTCTTGCTGCTTCGCTTGGCGTTCAGGATCGTGGCGAAGTCGTTGCGGAATCGCGTGAACGTCGCCTGGTAGTCAATGGCCGTCTTTGCGGCGGCGTTCGCTGCCACCGGCGGCGCGACGAATTCGACGATGAATCCGTTACTCGGCTCCGCGGCCGGCGGCAGGACCACTTCCGTTCCGTCCGCACGGTCAGCGCGGACTTGCGAATCGGCGACGAACTGCGCCGAGGCGGAGACAGCAATGGCAAGAACGACGATGGCGATCGCGGATTGGCGCATGAGAGGACTCCCGGGCTTGCAAACTTCGTGCGTGTGAGCACGTTGGAAGCCGCATGCAGTGGGCGATATTTCCCGCCAATAACGCCTCAGCCCGTCAGAGGAACCGGCGCAGGTTCTCTTTCCACCACGGCCAGTCGTGGCCGAAAACGCCGCCCCAGATCTCGAGGTGGTTCGGGATTCCTTTCGACCAGAGCAGCGACGAGAACTCGCGGTTCTTGTCGACGATCGTGTCGTACTCACCGGTGGCGATGACCCAGTCGACGCGCGACAGCTTGCTCACCCATTCGCCGTCCATGTTCGGGATGTAGGCGATCGGACAGTTGAAGTAGCAGGTCTCGTCCCAGTAGCCGTCAAGCTGCGCGTGGATGTCGTAGATCCCGGAGAAGCAGATGGCGCGGCTCACGACGTCCGGATGGCGCGCCGCGAAATTCGCGGCGTGATACGCGCCGAAACTCGCGCCGTAGACCGTCAGGTCGCCGCGCTGGGCGCGGTTGAAGATATACGGGACGAGCTCGTGGCGCAGATACGCGTCGTACTGGGCATGGCGCGCGGCGCGGACAGCGGGATGGACGCCGCGGTTGTACCAGCTCTCCTCGTTCACCGTGTCGACGAGCACGAGCTGGATCTCGCCGCCGTCGACTTTGTCCGCGAGCGAGTCGGGGATGCCGCGGTCGGCGTTTTCGGAGAAGCGTCCGGCCGACGTCGGAAAGAGCATCACCGGACGGCCGAACTTGCCGTACCAGAGAAACTCCATCGGGCGGCCGAGGGCGTTGCTGTGCCACTGAACATGTTCGGTATACATAGGTTGATCTAAAAGCTTAATGTTAAGTGTTGAATGTTCAATGTTGAATGTTAAATGAGAAGCAAAATCTTCAACATTCAACGTTCCGCCTCTCCCGTTTGCGGAGGGGCGGGCGATTCTATACGATCCGCCGCCCGGAGAAATCAATGCGAAAAAAACGAATTGCACTCGTGTTCGGCATGGAAGACACCTTCCCCTGGGCGTTGATCGACGCCATCAACTCGCGCGGCGGCGATCAGGTCGAAGCCATGCCCGCGGAGATCTCGTATCTCAAAGATGACGGCGTCTTTCCGTACGATCTGATTCTCGACCGCATCAGCCACGAGATCCCGTTCTATCGCACCTACATGAAGTGCGCGGCGGCGTCGGGCGTGCAGATCGTCAACAACCCCATCTGGTGGTCGGCCGACGACAAGTTTTTCGACAACCTCGCCGCCAAGTCCGTCAACGTGGCCGTTCCCAAGACCGTGCTGCTACCGCACAAGGAGTTTCCGCCGAGCACCGAAGCCAAGTCGTTCCGCAACATGCGCTGGGTGAACTGGGACGAGGTCTTCGACTACCTCGGCTTTCCCATCTTCATGAAGCCCGCGTACGGCGGCGGCTGGAAAGACGTTTACAAGTGCGACAACCAGCAGGAGTTTTTCGCCGCGTATGACCAGACCCGCGATCTGACCATGATGGCGCAGGAGGCGATCGACTTCGACCGCTACTACCGCTGCTACGTCATCGGCCGCAACCGCGTGCACATCATGCATTACGACCCGAAGCAGCCGCACCACCTGCGCTACGTGAAGAATCCGCCGCCGATGGAGCCTGAGTTCGAAGCCCGCGTCCGCCGCGATGCCATCGCTTTGTGTGACGCCCTCGGCTACGACATGAACACGGTGGAGTTCGCGGTGCGCGACGGCGTCCCCATCGCCATCGACTTCATGAACTGCGCTCCCGACGCCGACCTGGCCTCGGTCGGCGAAGAAAACTTCAAGTGGGTGGTCGAGAATATGGCCGAAGCGCTGATCGAGATCGTCACGAGCGGAAGGAAGCTCGAGCTGACGGGGACGTGGCCGCAGACGTTGAATACGAGCAAGGATGTGGAGACGGCGATTTAGTCCTGGGAGCGAGGGCGTCTCGCCCGCTGTACTTGGCAAAATCCCGCTCGACGGCGGACGGGACGCCCGCGTTCCCAGGTGGTCAGGAACGCCGCTTGCTGATCGGCGTTGTGCCTGACCACTAGCCACTGACCACTGATATCCTTCACAAATGCCTCCACAACCTACCTTCACCCTCGGCATCGAGGAGGAGTTTCAGGTCGTCGATCCCGAGACGCGCGAGCTGCGGTCGCATATCGCAGAGATGTTCGCGGAAGGGGAAAAACGCCTCAAGGATGAGATCAAGCGTGAGATGCACGAGGCGGTCATCGAGATCGGCACGCCGATCTGCACCGACGTCGAGCACGCGCGGCGTGAAGTGACCAGGCTGCGGCGCGAGATCATCAACCTCTGCCGCGAGAGCGGCCTGCGCATCGCCGCCTCGGGCACGCACCCGATCTCGCATTGGTCGAGCGTGCCGATCACCTCCAACGAGCGCTACGACCAGATCGTCTACGACCTGCAGATGGTGGCGCGCGCGAACCTGATCTTCGGCCTGCACGTGCACGTCGCCATCGAAGATCCGGAGACGCGCATTCAGGTCATGAACGCGGCCCGCTACTTTCTGCCGCACGTCTTCGCGCTGTCGGTCAACTCTCCGTTCTGGTGCGGCCAGAACACCGGCTGGAAAAGCTACCGCGCCAAAGTCTTCGAGCGCTTCCCGCGCACCGGCATCCCCGACTCGTTCCGGTCAAACAGCGAGTACGAGGAGTACGTGGCGTTGCTCATCAGAACGAACTGCATGGACAACGCGAAGAAGATCTGGTGGGACGTCCGTCCGCATCCGTTTTTCCCGACGCTCGAATACCGCATCTGCGACGTCCCCATGCGCGTCGATGAGACCATCTGTATCGCCGCGCTCTTCCAGGCCATCACTTACAAACTGTGGACGCTCTACCGCCGCAACATGGGCTGGCGCCTCTACCGGCGCATGCTGCTGAACGAGAACAAGGCCCGCGCGGCGCGGTTCGGAATCCAGGGAAAGCTGATCGACTTCAGCCGGAACGAAGAAGTGCCGTACACCGATTTGCTCGAAGAGCTGCTCGCGTTCGTCGACGACGTCGTCGACGAGCTCGGCTCACGCGAGGCGGTCTACTACGCGCGCACCATCGTCGCCCGCGGCACTGGCGCGGACCGGCAGTTGCAGAAGTACGCAGAGACCAACGACCTCCGTTCGGTGGTCGACTACATCATCGCCGAGACCGAGCACGGCGTTATCTGACATGCCACGACGCGACATCCACGAAACTTACGATTTCTTCGAATACGTCCGCGTGACGGATTCCGAGCCGCCGCCGGACCGCGACCGCATCGACGTGGCCATCCTCGACATGAACCACGCCTGGCCGAACCTCGGCCACGATTCGCTGGTTCATGCCGTGCTCGAATCCGCGGAGCCGCATCGCGACACGCTCGTCGATGCCGGCGCCAAAGTGCGCGTGATTTCGTACGACGTGCGCCGCTCGCTGCAAATCCCGCAATCGCCGAACGGCCGATTCCGGCTCTACGTCGGCACCGGCGGACCAGGTCATCTCGATCCGCGCATGAACGACGGCGTCCGCGAAGAAAGCCAGGGCATCGCCGAAAATCCCGCGTGGGAAACGCCGCTGTTCCGCCTCTTCGACGACATCGCCGCACATCCTTCCGCTGCGCTCCTCGGCGTCTGCCACAGCTTCGGCCTGATGTGCCGCTGGTCCGGCGCCGCGCGTCCCGGATTGCGCGCCAAAAAAAGCAGCGGGATGCCGGAGAACGTCCTCTCAACTGAAGGCGCGACGCATCCGTGGTTCGGCGATTTCGCGAACCGCCTGCCCGATCGCCGCCACTTCCGCGTCGTCGACAATCGCCTCTTCGATCTGATCGCCGAGCATTCCTCGGCCACGATCATCGCGCGCGAGGACGAATCGAGCGACTGCGTGACGATGCTCGAATTCGCGCGCCGCGACGACGGCCTGCCGCGCATTCTCGGCGTCAATCACCATCCCGAGATCATCGACCGCGAGCACATCATGACCGTGCTCGAAGAGAAGCGCGCGCACGGCGAGGTCTCGGAGTCGTGGTACCGCGAACGCGTCGTGACGATGCGCGATCTCTTCGCCCATCTCGAGCGCGAAAGCCGCCTGACCTCGGAGTATTCGCTCCTCGGGCCCATTCGCCATCATCTCGCCGCGCTCATCGCCGAACGCTGCGAAGTGGCGACGGCGTAAGAACCATGGATCCGCGCTTTCGTGATTTGTTCAACGCGCAGATCACGCCGGAGCGTTACGAGTGGTACGTCCGCGAGCTGTCGTCGCGCCTCGATTGCACGTTCGAATTCCGCTTAGCCGAGTCGCCGCTGTTTCTGCCGGACGATTTCAAGCGCTCCATCACCGACGCGGCGGAAGCAATCGTCACGCAGCTCTCCGATCCGTCGCGTATCGAACAGATGAAACGCGCCATTCCGGCGCGTTGGGACACGCCGGGCATGGACGCGCTGCCGAGCTTCACGCAGGTCGACTTCGCCGTCGTCCGCGAAAACGGCACGCTGGTCCCGAAGCTGATCGAGCTGCAGGGCTTTCCGTCGCTGACCTGCCTCCAGGTCGCGCAGCGCGACGCATGGCGCGACACGATGCGCTCGATGGACGGCCTCGACCGCGAGTGGTCGTGCTGGTTCTCCGGACTCGATCGCGATTCCTTCATCGACCTCGCCACGCGCACGATCACCAGCAGGCACGATCCCGCCGAGGTGATTTTGATGGACATCGATCCGCCGAGGCAGAAAACGTATCCCGACTTCGCCGCCACGAAGCTGCTGACCGGCGTCGATGCCGTCGATCCGCGCGCCCTCACCAAACGCGGCAAGCAGCTCTTCCTCGGCAACACGCGCATCCGCCGCATTTACAACCGCGTCGTCTTCGATGAGCTGATCAGCAAACGGATCGAGATCCCGTTCGATTACCGCGAAGAGCTCGACGTCGAATGGGCGCCGCATCCGAACTGGTACTGGGCCTGGTCGAAGTATTCGCTCCCGTTTCTCGATCATCCGTCCGTGCCGCGGGCCACGTTCGTCTCCGACCTTGATCGCGTCCCGGACGATTTCACCGCGCGCTACGTTCTCAAGCCGCTCTTCTCCTTCGCCGGCGGCGGCGTGAACGTCGAGCCGACCGCGGCCGATCTCGACGCCATTCCCTCCGAGGACCGCCACGCCTGGTGCGTGCAGGAGAAGATCGAATACGAGCCGGCTCTCCAAGCGGCCGACGGCGGCGGCGTGAAGATCGAAATCCGGATGATGTTCCTCCGTCCGGACGATGAAGCGAAACCGATCCTCGCGCAGAACCTGGTCCGTCTCTCCCGCGGCAAGATGCTCGGTGTCGATTTCAACAAGCAGTTCACTTGGGTAGGATCATCGATTGCACTCTCGCCGGAGTCGTGAGCGACATCGAGATCTCCGGGCGTCCGACAATCAAGAAACTGCAGGCCACCGCCGCCGGATGCACGGCCTGTCATCTCTGGAAGAACGCCACGCAGACTGTCTTTGGTGAGGGAAAACAGACATCGACGGTGATGTTCGTCGGCGAGCAGCCCGGCGACAAAGAAGACCTGAGCGGTCATCCCTTCGTCGGCCCGGCCGGCGCGCTGCTCGACAAAGCCCTCGCCGAGGCCGGTATCGATCGCAAGACCGTCTACGTCACGAACGTCGTCAAGCACTTCAAATGGGAGCCGCGCGGCAAGCGCCGCATCCACAAGAAGCCGAACGCCGCCGAGATCACCGCCTGCCGCCCGTGGCTGGAAGCGGAAGTAGCCGTGATCAAACCGCGCGCCATCATCTGCCTCGGGTCGACCGCGGCGCAGGCAGTGATCGGGCCGAAGTTCCGCGTCTCGATTCAACGAGCGCAGTTCGTCGAATCGGATCTGGCGCCATTCGTGACGGCCACCGTGCATCCCTCGTCGATTCTGCGCGCGCCAAGTGATGACGCGCGGCGTGAAGAGATGCGGCGATTCACTGACGACTTGAAGAAGATTTGGAAAGCATTGTCATCCTGAACCGCCGGAGGCGTTGGAGCGCGAAGCGCGGAACGCCGCAGGACGGTGAAGGATCCCCGGCTGCTAACCCGGGTGGGCGGCGGTCATGAGCAATCCACCGCCCGCCCGCGGTTTTCAGCCGGGGATTCTTCGCCGTCCTCCGCTGCTCCGGCTTCGCCTCCGAAGCTCCGGCGGCTCAGAATGACAGCGAGCGATAAACTCCTCCCCTCATGCAGATTGCGAATTTCATCAATGGCAAATTCGTAGCGCCGCGTTCGGGCGCATACTTTGACGACGTCAATCCCGCCACCGCCGAAGTCATCGCCACGATTCCGGACAGCGATGAGCGCGATGTCGACGATGCCGTTCGAGCAGCGAAAGCAGCGTTTCCGTCGTGGTCGCGCACGCCAGCAGCCGAGCGAAGCAACCTTCTTCTCAAACTCGCTGATCTGATCGAGAGAAACCTCGACGAACTCGCGCGCATCGAATCGATCGACAACGGCAAGACCATCTCGCTGGCGAAGCGGCTGGACATCCCGCGCGCCGTCGCGAACTTCCGCTTCTTCGCCACGGCCATCCTCCACCAGTCCAGCGACGCCCATGTTATGGACGGATTGGCGCTGAACTACACGCTGCGCCAGCCGCTCGGCGTGGTCGGTCTAATCTCGCCGTGGAACCTGCCACTGTATCTGCTGTCATGGAAGATCGCCCCGGCCATCGCCGCGGGAAACACCTGCGTCGCCAAGCCGAGCGAACTGACGCCGCTGACAGCGAACCGTCTGGCCGAGCTGTCGATCGAGGCCGGCATCCCGCCGGGCGTCATCAACATCGTGCACGGCTACGGCAACAAAGCCGGCCGCGCACTGACCTGCCACGACGACGTGGCCGCGATCTCCTTCACCGGCGGGACCGTCACCGGCGCCGCCGTCGCTGCCAACGCCGCGCCGCGTTTCAAGAAGCTGTCGCTGGAGCTCGGCGGCAAGAATCCGAACCTCGTCTTCGCCGACGCCGATCTCGATGACGCCATCGCCACCTCGATCCGCTCCAGTTTCTGGAACCAGGGCGAGATCTGCCTCTGCGGATCGCGCATCTTCATCGAGCGCTCCGTCCACGATGAATTCGTGACGCGTTTCGCCGCCGCCGCGAACAAACTGCGCATCGGCGATCCGCTCGACGAATCCACCGACGTCGGCGCCCTGATCAGCGACGCGCACGTTCAAAAAGTGCTGGGCTACATCGATCTGGCCACAAAAGAAGGCGGCACGATCGTCGCCGGCGGCCATCGCGTCGAACGTCCGGGCTACTTCGTCGAACCGACCATCATCACCGGACTCGGAACCGACTGCCGCGTCCTGCAGGAAGAGATCTTCGGCCCAGTCGTCACCATCACGCCCTTCGACACCGAAGACGAAGCAGTCGCCTTCGCCAACTCCACCCGCTACGGCCTCTCCGCCACCGTCTGGACCCGCGACCTCTCGCGCGCCCACCGCGTCGCCGCGAATCTCGACGCCGGCACCATCTGGATCAACTGCTGGCTCCTTCGCGACCTCCGCGTCCCCTTCGGCGGCATGAAAGAAAGCGGCGTAGGAAGAGAAGGCGGCTTCGAATCGCTCAACTTCTTCACCGAAGCGAAGAACGTGTGCGTGAAGATCTAAAACCAATCAACCACAAAGACACAAAGATCACAGAGGCTCTCTTTGTGTTCTTTGTGCCTCTGTGGTGATTTTGCTTTTGAATCACGGCGTCTTCGGTACCAGCACCCAATCCGTCTTCACGCGCGGGCTCTCGTTGCCGGTCTTATCCACCGACACCACCTCGTAGTAGTAGGAGATGCCGCGGTTGACGCTCGTGTCGCGGTAATTCGTTGCGGTGACGAGTTGGATCGGTGTAAGCGGAATCGTTCCGACCGGGCGCAGTTGTTCGATGCCTGATCCCTCGGTGCGGTAGACCTTGTAGCCGGCCAGGTCGGGTGCGTCGACCGGATCCCAGACCAGGCGCACGCCGGCGGTTTCGACGAGGGCGGTCAGGCCGGTTGGCGGCGGGGGAGCAACGAGATCCTTGAACGTCGTGCTGACTGCCGATGACGGATCGCTCTCGACGCGCGGCGGGCCCACGGCCGCCAACGCGGTCACGAAGTAATCGTGCGGACCGTATGGCGGATTGTCCGTGTACGTCGGCGACGATACCGGCGACGTATTGACCGGCGTCGCGAATTCATCCGCGGGCTGGCCGTGCGGGAATCGATAGACGTTGTATCCGGCGATGGGCGGCTTCTTCGCGCCGCTGATGGCGGTATCGGGCGCGGTCCAGGTCAGGACCACGCCTTCACGCCGCGCGACCGCGGCGAGCGCGGTCGGCGCCACCGGCACTTCCAGCGGCACGATCGTGGCCAGATTCGACAGATCCCCATTCGCCGTCGTCCCCTCGGTCACCACGGCGTACGTCACGCGCGTCGGCCGGCCGTCGGTCGTGTGGAACGTCGGCGCGTCCTCATAGGTCAGGCGCGCGCCGGTGGTCGCGGCCGGCAAGTTGGCGCCTTCTATGCTGTCTACCCGATTTCGGAGCTTCAGAAACTGCGCGGGAGTGAGCGTCGGAATCTTCGAGAAGTCGCCCGGCAACAACGTGTTGGGATCGCGAGGCGGCTGCGACACCGGCAACTCTTCGGTCGCTCGCCAGACCGCGACGCGCCGGATGCCGGTCATCGTCTTGCCCGCGGTCGACATCGACGGGTAGCTCCACGACAGCAGAACTTTGGGACCACGCTGTGCTACAAGAAGATCGGTCGTGGCCTTCGGAATGATCGGGACAGGCGGATGCGGATCGCCGCGTTTGCCGCATGCAATGACGACAGCGAAAAGGAACAGCGCCGCAAGTTTTCTCACCGGCGCAGAATTCTAACGGACGGGAAGCCTCATGTGCGGAATCATCGGATACGCCGGCAGTCGTGACGTGGTGCCGGTCCTCCTCGGCGGACTCAAAAAACTCGAATATCGCGGCTACGACAGCGCCGGAATCGCCGTCGTGGACGGCAACGGCGTCCAGGTCGTGCGCGCCGAGGGGAAGCTGTCGAACCTCGAAATCAAGCTCGATGCCTCGCCGATCAAAGGCACGTTCGGCATGGGCCACACGCGCTGGGCCACGCACGGCAAGCCGAACGAGAACAACGCCCATCCGCACCGAGACTGCACCGGCAAGGTCGTGGTGATCCACAACGGCATCATCGAGAACTTCCTCCCCATCAAGCAGCGCCTGCAGAAGGTCGGTCACGAGTTCAAGACCGAGACGGACACCGAGGTCGTCGCGCATCTCATCGAAGAAAACATGAAGGATGGGATGAAGTTCGTCGACGCCGTCCGCAAGACGCTCAAGGAGCTCGAAGGCCACTACGCGCTGGTGATGATCGACGGCAATGAGCCGGGCACAATCATCGCCGCCAAGCAGGGCCCGCCCCTCGTGGTCGGCCTCGGCGAAAACGAAAACATCATCGCCTCGGACGTCGCGCCGCTCCTCGCCTACACCCGGAACATCATCTATCTCGAAGATGGCGAGTACGCCGTCGTCGATCAGAAGAACGTTGCTCTGTTCGATCAGAACGATCAGAAGATCGAGCGCGAGCCGAAGAAGATCCTCTGGGATGCCGTGATGGCCGAGAAGGAAGGCTACCGGCACTACATGCTCAAGGAGATCCACGAGCAGCCGCGCGCCGTGCGCGACACGTTCACCGGCCGGATGTTCGAGGAATCGGGCGAGATTTTCTTCAACGACCTGCAGCTCACGCCCGACGATTGGGCGAAGATCAAGAAGGTCCACATCGTCGCCTGCGGCACGTCGTGGCACTCGGGACTGGTCGGCAAGTTCCTGCTCGAGGAAGCGGCGCGGATTCCGATCGAGGTCGACTACGGCTCCGAGTACCGCTACCGCAATCCGATCATCGACGACAGCACGCTCGTCATCGGCGTCACGCAATCGGGCGAGACGGCCGACACGATCGCCGGCATGCAGGAGGCGAAGAAGAAAGGCGCGAAGCTGATCACCATCTGCAACGTCATCGGCGCCGCGGCCACGCGCATGTCGGACGGGGTGATCTACACGAACGCCGGTCCGGAGATCGGCGTCGCGTCGACCAAAGCGTTCACGACGCAGCTCACCGCCTTCTACCTGCTCGCCCTCTACATCCGCCAGCTTCGCGGCGACGTCGTCGCCGACCGACGCTACGCCATGCACGAATTGAGCGTCATCCCGCACAAGATTGAGGACATCCTGGCCAAGCAGGAGAAGCACATCGAGGAGCTCGCGCACAAGTACTCCAAGTCGCAGGACTTCCTCTTCCTCGGCCGCGGTATTCACTACCCGATCGCGCTCGAAGGCGCGCTCAAGCTCAAAGAGATTTCGTATATCCACGCCGAGGGCTATCCCGCGGGCGAAATGAAACATGGACCGATCGCGCTGATCGATGAGAACCTCCCCGTCGTCGCCATCGCCACGCACACGCCGGTCTACGACAAGGTCGTTTCGAATCTGCAGGAAGTGAAAGCGCGCGACGGCAAGTTGATCGTGATCTGCGACGAAGGCGACGAGGCAATAAAAAAACTCGCCGATGACGTGATCGAGATCCCGTGGACGACCGAACCGCTGCAGCCGATCCTCTCCGTCGTCCCGACGCAGCTCCTCGCGTACTACATCGCGCTCAAGCGCGGATGCGACGTGGATCAGCCAAGGAATCTGGCGAAGAGCGTGACGGTGGAGTAATTCACGGTTTTCGTCGCGCCGCTGCCATCTCCAAGGTCGCCGGCCGAACCGGGATGTTCAGCGCAGTTGTTGGAGGCCGCGCGGCAGCGCGCTGCGAAGGCGGCGGCTGGGTGAATACGAATTCGAACCCGGCGAGTCCGACGAAGCGATAGAAGAGGATCATGGCTCCCTCGACCGTCGTCTGTTTCTCGAGATGTTCGAGAAACTCGAGACGTTCCGCGTTCTCGATCCGGTCAGGGATATATCGTTTGATTGTTGGCTTCACGACATCAAGATCGGGCCATTGCGAGGTGTGCTTCCTGATGATCCGGCTGAGGGTGTAGAACTCGTCTCGCTTGATTTGCTCCAGCAGCGGGGGCTCGAAGAGTCCCAACACGGCGCGGGCCGTCATTTGAAAGTGGTGCGCGTCGGACAAGGACCCGACGAACGTAAACTTCGCGAACGTTCCGATGAGGCCGACGATGATCGGCCAGAAAATTTCTCGCGGGATGCCTCCGATGGCCTGAAAGTGGCCGAGCTCCGTTCGAAGGATGATGCCGGTCACCACCGCGCCGAGGACACCGTAGTAGAAAACGTAGCGCCAGAACGCGGAGCTATGGCGGCAAACAAGCGGCCCGGTGCCGGAGTACTTGGCGGACAGCAGCAGTTTCCCGGCCGCGGACGCAGCGACGGCGCCGCCCACAAGAGAAATGATGTTGATGTCTTGTAACACGACGCATGCTTTCCCGCTATTGAGCGTCCTGCCGGTCGAAACCGACAACCTGTCCCTTCCCCTCCCTCGCCGCCTTGAAGTCTGCCCGCGTCAGGTTGAACGCGGACTTGAGAAAATCGCCGTTGTCGTCAATCCACCGCTCGAAGATATATTGGGTCACGTCGGAGAGCGGCTGCCCCTTCGCCGCCATCAGTTGCTCGACGACGTAAGCCGTGTATCCACGGACAGTTCCCTGCACTTTGAGCGTCCGGTTGATCATGGGGATACGGACGCTACAACCTATCGTTTCGATCTGTCAAGCTCTCTACAGCTCGTATCGGCTCGTTTTGGCTCAATTTATTATTTTGAGTATTCCCCGTGCATCTTTCGAAACGATGTCCCGAAACGGCCAGTTGCCGACGGCGACCCGACTCGCGTGGACCTCTGAAGTGCGCATGACAGAATGTCTCTAACGCAGTGCCCATTCGAATCCTCTATCAAACGCCGTACGACTGGTCCGCCATCCTCAACTTCCTCCGACCGCGAGCGGTTGCAGGTGTTGAAACGGTGAGCGAGGATGGGTATGAACGCGAAGGCGTCCGCGTCACGCACGATGCCGCGAGGAATGCGGTGATCGTGAGCGATGAAGCCACGCGCGTGCGCACGATGTTCGACGTCGACGCCGACCTCGCTGAAATCGAGAAGCACTTCGCGCGCGACTCAACGATAGGCCCGCTCGTTCGCAGATTTCCCGGCATTCGCGTTCCCGGAACGTGGGACCCGTTCGAGATGGCCATTCGCGCCATCGTCGGGCAACAGATCAGCGTGGCCGGGCGCGACGACCTTGATGGCGCGCATCGCCTCGCGTCACGGCGTCATGCCGCAGTCGCTCATGCGCGCGCGAACGAATCCCGGCATGCCGCAGTCCCGCTGGAACACGATCCGCGGTCTGGCGCGGGCGGTTGTACGCGGCGAGGTCACCTTCGAACGCGGCACCACGCTCGACGAGTCGATTGTCAACCTCACCGCGCTTTCCGGCATCGGTCCCTGGACCGCGCACTACATCGCCATGCGCGCCCTACGCGAGCCCGACGCCTTCCCCCACACCGACCTCGGCATCCGCAAAGCCGTCGGCATGATCAGCGACCGCGAGCTGCTGGCGAAGTCGGAAGCGTGGAGGCCGTACCGCGCGTACGCAACGATGCTGCTCTGGCGCAGCCTGTAACGTTTTTCACGCGGGGACGCGGAGAACTGCCTCGCTCCGCGTCTCCGCGGCTCCGCGTGAAAACGTTCCTGCGTTACCCTAAGTACGCTTGATCTACACCTACGTCGACACGCCCATCGGCGCCATCCTCATCGCCGGCGATGAAACCGCGATCGTAGAAATTCACTTCGCCGGTGCCGAGCCAGAGCCGGATTGGACGCATCACCCCGCTGCACTTCGCGAAGCCGCGAATCAATTACGCGCCTACTTCGTCGGCGAGCGACAAACCTTCGATCTCCCGCTCGCGCCGCGCGGAACCGAATTCCAGCAATCCGTCTGGGCTGCACTGCTGAAAATCCCGTACGGCGAGACCACGACCTACTCCACCATCGCCGAACGCATCGGACGGCCAGCCGCCGTCCGCGCGGTAGGCGCCGCGAATGGCGCTAATCCGATCCCGATCGTCATCCCCTGCCACCGCGTCATCGGCGCCAGCGGATCGTTAACCGGCTTCGGCGGCGGCATCAACGTCAAGCGGCAACTGCTGGCGATGGAGTCGCGGGTGGCGGGCCAGACGCTGTTTTGAGCGGATGGCAGTCAACTGGCCGCGATCCTTAATTGGCCCCGGTGGTGGCGGCCTTTGCGCGATGCCGTTTCTTCTTAGGCGAGGTCGTTAATACTTGAAGAAACGTGGACGAGAGCACAAACACTAGAACAAATATGCCAATTGCGCAATACACGCATTTTGTTGGGTGTACATCAAACGCATAACGGAGACCCACCCAAAACCATGCTGCAAACACGAGTGAATAGACGAGGCAAGAGGTTATCTTGTCATTCACCGCGCAAGCTAACGGACGTTTAACGGCGCCCTCGTAACAGGCAAGCTGGCGTTCTTCATTGCAGTAGGTAAACTGACCTTCAATGGCCATGTTCGACTCGAGAGCAGCGCCGGTGAGATATAGATCGTGACACATCAAGAGGCTGCGTACCTCATACCCGAAGAGCGCCAATGTGAACAGGCCGGAGAAGATGCCGATATATCCGACGACCTCTGGCTGAAGGGGTGTTTGTGGAGACGACGTAAGAGACTTACCGAGCACGAGCAACCCAGCGACCGAAGCGATCGGAAGGAGACTGAGTAGCTTCATTCTGAAATCATGAAGCGCTTGGTTACTGCGGCATAGTTCGGTGTAAGCCGTAGTCAAGTATGATGGCTGTAATCCGGAAGTGGGAGATCGTTCATGCTTTTCGTTGGACACGTTGGCCTCCATTCATCGAGCAATCACTCAAATAGAGTGGTCGTGACCCCAGAATTCCCTACCCACGATTCAGTTTTAATGGGTGGTCATGACTTGGGATCGCCGGCCAATAGCGGATGTTCTGCTTGCTACCGGCTTAATTCTTGGTAATCCACCCACCGCCCAAACACAGATCGCCGTCGTAAAAGACCACCGCCTGCCCCGGCGCGACCGCGCGAAGCTTCTGCGCGAACTGCACACTCGCGCGGCCGTCGGGGAGAGGAGTGACCGTCGCGGCGGCGTCCGCCGAGCGGGAGCGGACGCGGGCCTGGACTTCGATCGGTCCGGAGGGTGCGATTCCGCTGATCCAGTGCACGCGCTCGGCGGTCAGCTCGTCGCGCTCGAGGTCGGAGGCTTCGCCGACCACGACGCGCTTCGTGAAGGGATTCACATCGACGACGTACATGCGCTCCGAGGTGCCGCCGATGTCGAGGCCGCGGCGCTGGCCGATGGTGAAGTGGTAGTAGCCGTCGTGTGTTCCGATCACTTTGCCGGAGACATCGACGATCTCGCCGGCGCCGTCGCCGGGTGTGATGGCGGCTTCGCGCTCCACGATCGCGGCGTAGCTGTCCGTCTGCGGCACGAAGCAGATCTCGTACGACTCCTTCTTGCGCGCTACGGTCAGCCCCGCCTCTTCGGCCACGTCGCGCACCTCGGGCTTGGTCATCTCGCCGAGGGGGAAGAGGGCGCCGCTGAGCTGCTCCTGAGTTAGTTCGAAGAGGAAGTAGGACTGATCCTTCGCCAGATGCAACGCCTTGCGCAGCTCGAAGCGGCCGTCGTCGCCGCGCGTGATGCGCGCGTAGTGACCCGTGGCGATTTTCTCGGCGCCGATGGCGCGCGCCTTTTCGTGAAAGAGATCGAACTTCACGTGCGTGTTGCAGAGGACGCACGGGCTCGGCGTGAGGCCGCTCAGGTACGACTGCACGAAGGGCGTGATCACCTTCTCGTGAAAATTCTGCTCGAGGTTGAGCGTGAAGTGCGGGATGTCCAGCTTCCACGCCACGCGGCGGGCGTCGGTGAGGTCGTCGATGGTGCAGCATCCGCCATAGGTCGTATCGGCGTTGGTGAGGTTGTCGTACATCTGCATCGACAGACCGACCACCTCGTGTCCGGCGGACTTGAGGATGTACGCGGCGGTCGACGAATCGACCCCGCCCGACATGGCTACGGCGACTTTCACGGCCCTCCGAGAAGCGGCTCCTACCGAGCTGAAATTCCGTCAAGGCACCTGTTGTGCATGCCCGAAGGCGCGTGGTCCAGTCAAGCGAAGAAGTGGCGGGGAAGGCTCAATGCGTGCTGGTCGTCGACGACGATCCGAGTATTCGCCGGATGATCGTTGCAGCGCTCAAGCGCGATGGCTACACCTTCTGCGAAGCGCCCAACGGCAAGGAAGCGCTGGAGCTGATGCGGCGCGAGCATCCGAACGTGGTCGTTCTCGATCTGATGATGCCGGTACTCTCCGGTTGGGACGTGCTGCAAGCGCGTGAGCTGGAGCCGGAGCTGAAGCAGATTCCGGTGATCGTCATCAGCGCGAATCGCGCCCCCGAGGTTGCCACGGCGGTCGACAAAGGCATCTGCGCGTTTCTGCCGAAACCGTTCGACATCGGCGCGCTGAGCGCGCTGGTGCGGAGCTGCCTGCCGGTGGCGGGCGCACGCAGCGCAACGACGGCCGGGAGCGAAGCCGAAGTTCCCGCCTGCTAAGCCGCTCGACGCTTGATGCTTGCGCGACTCGCGACACATTTCGCGAAGCTTTGGAGTGCGGTGGCGACGAGCCACCGCTTTGGGAGGGAGGGGGACGGCGACCATCGCCAAGATGGAGCAAGCATCCCACGCTGCGGATCGTAACCATTCCACCGCCCTCCCAAAGCGGTGGCCTTGCCACCGCACTCCAAAGTGCTTCGCACGAAACGAGGAGCTCCGCAGTTCCTCTGAGCTACCATTCCCGTCATGTGGGTCTGCATCATCATGGGAAGCGATTCCGACGCCGAGGTAATGTCGCAGGCGTGTGCGGCACTCGATGAACTGGGTGTCGCGTACGAGATGAAGGTCGCTTCCGCGCATCGCAGTCCGGAGCGGACGAAGCAGATCGTGACCGACGCCGAGCGCGATGGTGCGGGCGTCTTCATCGCCGGAGCGGGGATGGCGGCGCATCTCCCGGGCGTCGTGGCGTCGCTGACGACAAAGCCGGTGATCGGCGTCCCGCTCAGCGGCAGCGCGTTGCAGGGCGTCGACGCGTTGTACGCCGTCGTGCAGATGCCGCCGGGAATCCCGGTGGCGACGGTCGCCATCGGCGGCGCGCGCAACGCCGGCGTTCTCGCGGCGCAGATCATCGCGTTGTCGGACGCCGCACTCGCCTCGCGGTTGCGGGAGCAGCGCGTTTCGATGGCCGAGGGAGTGGCGGCGAAGTCGAAGAAGGTGGAGAAGTCCACCAGGTGAAAAGCGAAATGTTGAATGTTCAATGGTGAAAATTCAACATTGAACATTCAACATTCAGCTTTATGAGTCACTCACACCACACGGCCGGTCAAGCATCGAAAAAGCTGCTGATCGCTTCGATCGCCACCGCGGCGTTTGTGGTCGTCGAGATCGTCGTCGGCATTCGTGCGAACTCGCTCGCGCTGATCGGCGATGCACTGCACAACGTCACCGACACGCTCGCGCTGCTGCTGGCGCTCTTCGCGGTGCGCGTGGAGCGGCGGCCGGCGACGAGCGCGAAGTCGTACGGATGGCATCGCGCGGGCGTGCTCGCGGCGTTCATCAATGCCGGCGCGCTGGCGGCGTTCACGATTTTTCTGTTCGTCGCAGCAGCGCAGCGATTGCGCGCACCGGCGACCGTCAACAGCGGCGCGATGCTCATCACCGCCGCCGCTGCGCTCGTCCTCAACGGCGCGATCACGCTCTGGCTGCGCGGCGAAGGGCGTCACGATCTCAACATCCGCGGCGCCGTCCTGCACATGCTCGGCGATGCCATCTCCTCGGCCGGCATCATCGCCGCGGCGCTGTTGATCCGCCGCACCGGCGCGCTGTTCTGGGATCCGGCCGTCTCGATCGCCATCGGCGTCCTCATTCTCTGGAGCAGTTGGAGCATCCTGCGCGAGGCAATCAACCTGCTGCTCGAAGGGACGCCGGAAGGGATCGAGCCCGAGGCCGTAACGCGGGCGATCGCGGCGCTCGATGGCGTCGACGGCGTCCATCACCTCCACATCTGGGCCCTCGGCGCATCTCGTCCGGCGCTGTCGTGTCACCTCATGGTCGGCGACATCCCGGTCCGATCGACCGGCAACCTGCTGGCGCGCATCAACGCGATGCTCGAGCGCGAATACGGCATCGCGCACACGACCATCCAGTTCGAATTCGCGAGCTGCGATGCCGATGACCCGTATTGCGTTCCGTACGGGGAATGACGCGGCTACCGTGCTTGCGCTGCGTTGCAATCGAACGCGGAGCCGTCGCCGGATGGCGACACGGACGGTAGCCGGTGGTCGCGCGCGAAGCGCGAGACCACCGGATTCACGAACGTTCCCGATTTTCCGACCGCGGTCGCGGAGGGAATTCATGCCGCGTGGTATTTGATCCGCGACCCCGCCGGGGTCGGTGACCGATTCGCCATCATTTGTCCGGTGGTCTCGCGCTTCGCGCGCGACCACCGGCTACCGTACGTGTCGCCATCCGGCGACGGTTCCGCGTGTTGGGTCAATGCGGCGCGAGCAATGTGGCACAGACACTCTTGTCTGTGCTGGTGAGGCTCGGGAGATCTGAGAAAATTCAGCCGCGGACGCTTGCCAAGCACAGACAAGAGTGTCTGTGCTTACACTTTTACATCTTCGCGCGCAACGCCGCCTCGTGCGCGCGGGCGCGTTCGAGCGCGACTTCCAGCGAGCGGACGACTTCCTGCGCGGATGCGAGCAGGTCCGCGTTGGCGAATGGATCGTCCGAGGATGGTTCGTCGGCGGCCATGACACCGAACGGATCTTCTTCTTCGACGGATACCTCGATCGGCTCCACGTCGAAGGGCGAGACCGTAATCGTTTCCTCGGCATCAAATTTCGGCGTCGGCTTCATCGACAACTTCGGCGTCCCAGCCGACATTGACGTCACGCCCGACTTCGCCGACATGTCCGGCGCTTCGAGCTCCGGCTCCTCGTGCAGCGTCGTGTCGACGTTGTTCTTGAGATTGTCGAGGATGCGCGCGACCGCGGCGCGCAGCGTGGCGGTCACGCCGGTGCCGGTGATCGCCGATGCTTCAACGACGGGCGAACCGTTCGGGTTCAGGTAGCCGTTCATCGTCTCGACGGAGTCAACGTTCGGTAGGTCGCGCTTGTTGTACTGGTAGACCAGCGCCACCTTCTGTGGATCGATGCGGTTGAGGCGGAGATTGGCCTTGAGATTCTCCAGGCTGTCGAGATTCGAATCGCGCATCGACGACTGCGAGTCCGCCACGAACACCACGCCGTCCGCGCCGCGAAGGACCAGCTTGCGTGTGGCGTCGTAGAATACCTGGCCCGGAACGGTATAGAGCTGCACGCGAACCTTCTGGCCCGCGATCGTGCCCAGCTCCATCGGCATGAAGTCGAAGAAGAGCGTGCGGTCCGTCTCCGTCGACATCGAGATCATCTTTCCCTTGTTGTCGAGCTTCGGATTGCCGTAGATCTTCTCCAGATTAGTCGTCTTCCCGCACAGCCCAGGCCCGTAGTAAACGAGCTTGACGGTGACCTCGTTGATCGCTTTATTGATGAGGACCATGGATTGGTTAGCTTAACTGATGTGGGAGTGGGGTGTGGGGGGTAGGAAGGGGGAGTTGAAGCACCGAACGGCGGCCGGCGCACGCGCTGAACTCCACCCCCCACTCCCCACACCCCATCAACCTGATATCGTTTCCGCTATGTCCCGCAAAGAGCTGTTCGAAAAAGTAGCGATGGAGCAGATCATCGGCGTCGTGCGCGAGAACAGCGTCGCGGCCGCGGAGTCGGTGGCCGAGGCGTTCGCAGGGAATGGGATACGAATCCTCGAGGTGACGTTGACCACACCCGAGGCGTTCGGACTCATCGAACGATTCGCGGACAAGTACGCGCCGCTCGGCGTCGTCATCGCCGCGGGCACCACGCGCAGTGCGAACGATGCCGCGCAGGCGAGGCGCGCCGGAGCGCAGATTATCGTCTCGCCACATACGGACGTCAGCGTCATCGAATACGCAAACGAGCACGACCTGCTCTGCGTCGCAGGCGCCGGCACCGCCACGGAGATCATCCGCGCGTGGGAAGCGGGCTGCGACATCGTCAAAGTTTTTCCCGCGCTCTACCTCGGCGGTCCTGACTACATCCGCACGCTGCGCGGTCCGATCCGCGACGTGCCGATGCTGGCCGGCGGTCCGATACCGCTCGACACCATCGAGAGTTACCTCGACGCCGGCTGCATGGCCGTCAACCTCGGCGCATCGCTCGCGGTGCCCGATCTCGTGAACACCGAGCAGTGGGAAGAGATCGGCCGCCGCGCGCTGCTGGCGACGTCGATCATCCAGTCGCGCAACGTCGCGATCACCGCCGATTCTTACGTGCACTGACCGTGAGCGGATCGATTCATAAGGCCTATCTCGTTCCGGGGCAGCCGCACATTCTGCTAGCGCCGGAACGCAACGCCGGCTGGGCGTCGCTGAAGCAGAGCTATGAGGCCATCGGACGCGAGATCGAGCACTCGGGCGCGGAGCTGATCCTGCTCTATTCGACGCAGTGGTTCTCGGTCATCGGACATCTTTTCCAAACCGATCAGAATCCGCAGTGGACGCTCGTCGATCAGAACTGGTACCAGTTCGGCGAGATCCCCTACTCGTTCCGTATCGATCCGGAGTTCGGAAGGTTGTACGCCTCCGTCTGCAAGGACCTCGGCATGCAGACCGCGACCGTCGACTATCACGGCTTTCCAATCGACACCGGCACCGTCGTCGCGCTCAAGCTGCTCAATCCGAACAACGCGATCCCGGCGTCGGTCGTGTCGTGCAACATCTACGCGGAGCGCGACGAGACGCGCGCCCTCGGCCGCGCCGCGCGCGCCGCGATCGACCGCTACGGCAAGAAGACGATCGTGGTCGTGGTCACGAATCTCTCCAATCGCTACGAGGTCGGCGAGATCGATATCGCGAACGATCACATCTCCTCCTCGAAGGACGACGAGTGGAACCGCAAAATCCTGGAGATGCTCGGCGAAGGGCGGCTCGAGGATGTGGCCCAGGTGGCGCGCGAATTCGGCCGCGAGGCCAACGCCGACATGGGATTCAAGGCCATCTGGTGGCTGGCCGCGCTGGCTGGCGAGAACAACAAGTACGACGGCAAGGTCTGGGATTACCAGCCGGTCTGGGGCACGGGCAACGGTATCGTCGAGCTGACGCCGAATCCGAACAAGGAGCTCGATTTCGAGAAGGAGTTCGACGAAGGTGCGGTCGAAGTGGGCACCGGCCTCGAGTCGCACAACGTACTCGAAGGTGGCCCCGACGTCGGCCGCGCCAGCGAGATGAGCTCGCAGGAAGAGTGGCCGGAGGATCGTACCGCGCCCATTCTCACCACGAATGCGGCCTCACCGGTCGGGCCGTATCCGCACGCTCGCCGCGTCGGCGATCTTCTGTTCCTTTCCGGCATCGGTCCACGGCGCCCGATCACGAACGAAATCCCCGCTGGAATCGAGGCACAGACCCGGGCCACGGTCGAAAACATCAAGGCCATCCTCGAAGCCGCGGGCAGTTCGCTGGAGAAAATCCTCGACGTGACTGTCTATTTGACTGACATGAAAGGTGACTTCGACCGATTCAATCGCGTCTACGCTGAGGTGCTGGGCAAAATTCAGCCGACGCGTACCACCGTCGGCGTCGACTCGCTGCCGACTCCGATTTCCGTCGAGATGAAAATCATCGCAGCCGCCTGATGGCACTCATCGACATCTCGCCTGTCATCGACGCCGCCATCAACGTCTGGCCGGGCGATACGCCGTTCGTGCGCACCATCAACGCCGACATGAACGCCGGCGCGAACCTGACGCTCAGCGATATGCGCGTCTCGCTGCACGTCGGAGCGCACGCCGATGCGCCAAGCCACTACCTCGCGAACGGCGACGACATCTCCATCCGCCGCCTCGATCTCTACCTCGGCCGATGCATCGTGGTCGAAGTCGACGTCGCGCGCGGCGAACGCATCATGCCCGACCACATCGCCGATAAAATCGAAAAACTCTGCGCGCCGCGCATCCTGTTCCGCACCGGCACGTTTCCCGATCACCGGCACTGGAACAACGATTTCGCCAGCCTCTCGCCCGAGCTGGTCGACGATCTCTACCACCACGGCGTCCGCCTCATCGGCATCGACACCCCCTCGGTCGATCCATTCGACTCAAAAGCCCTCGAAGCCCACCACGCCTTCGCCCGCAACGACATGGCCATCCTCGAAGGTTTAGTCCTCGCCGGAATCGAAGAAGGCGAGTACGAGCTGTTCGCCCTCCCACTCCGCATCAAAGGCGCGGACGCCAGTCCGGTAAGGGCGGTGCTGCGCACGTTGTAAAACAAAAACGCCGCCGAAAATCGGCGGCGTTTTCGATTGAATCGCGTGGTGAGTGTTAGCCCGCTCTCCGTTTGCGCTGCGGCGGGGGGACATCCTGTTTCGGTTCGACGCGGGTCGGACGGTTGGCGGGGCCGGCGAGGTCGTGTTTGCGGCCGGTCATGTTGTTCCAAGCGATGGCGACGGCGGGGACGATCGTGACTGTCGAGTACGTGCCGGCCAGGACGCCGATGAGGAGGATCCAGGCGAATTCGTGGATCACCTTGCCGCCGAAGAGCAGCAGGGCCACGAGGACGATCACGACCGAGCCTGAGGTCAGGATCGTTCGCGACAGCGTCTGGTTCATGGCCAGATTGAGCTGCTCTTCGAGCGTCATGCGCGTCTTCAGCTTGCGGCGGTTCTCGCGTACGCGGTCGTACATGACCACTGTGTCATTGATGGAGAAACCGACGATGAGCAGCAGCGCGGCGACGATGTTCAGCGAGAACTCGCCGTTGATCATCAACAGGAAGGCCAGCGACATCAGCACGTCGTGGACGATGCAGACGATGGCCGAGGCTCCGAACATCAGATCGAAGCGGATCCAGAGGTAGGCGCCCATGGCCAGCGTCGAGAGGACGACGGCCCAGATGGCTTTCTGCTGCAGATCGTGGCCGACCTGCGGTCCGACCGTTTCCTGATCGAGGACGTTGAACGCGCCGAGGAAGCATTTGTCGTTCAGGAAGCCGGCGATGCGTGTCGTCACGCCCGGAGCCGAGGTCACCTGGCTCATGTTCGTGAAGACTCCAACCTCGGAACGGTGCGTGACGATGTTCTGGGCGATGTTCCTGTAGTAGTCGCGCGCGGCCGGAGCGGTTCCCTTGGCATCGGGATCGGCGGAGAAGAGAAGCTCCGTCAGGCGATCCTTTCCGTGGAAGTTGAGGTCGAGCTTCGTCGTGGTCTGCGGGTTCAGATCGGCATTGAGCTTCGCCACGACCTGGCCGGCGTAATCCACTTCCTTGGCCAGCTCCGGCAGGCGGATCAGGACACCATTCTCTTCAGCCTTGCCGTATTGCTGGATCGAGGCGGCGGACAGGTCGGCGCGAAGGCGGTCCATCGGAACCGCGTCTTTGAAGCGCAGCGTGATCGTGGCGCCGCCGGCGAAGTCGATGCCCCAATTGATGCCGTGCTTCAGGTACGCCCCGAGGCCGAGGAGCATGAAGAGGACCGAGAACGAAACGGCGTAAAAACGCCATTTCACGAAATCGTATTTTGAGTTGACGAAAATCTGCATGGCTGGTTCCTTAGATGCTCATCTCGGTCGGACGATTCTGCGATTTGTACATAACGTCGAAGATCACGCGCGAGACGAAGAACGCGGTGAAGACCGACGCGAAGAGACCGATCAGCAGCGTGACGGCGAACCCTTTGATCGGGCCCGTTCCGAACTGGAAGAGGAAGAGCGCCGAGATGATCGTGGTCATGTGCGTGTCGATGATGGTTCCGAAGGCGCGGGAGAAGCCGTTCTCGATTGCCGCGCGCACCATCTTGCCGTCGCGCAGCTCCTCGCGGATGCGCTCGAAGACGAGCACGTTCGAGTCGATGGCCATACCGAGGGTGAGGATGATGCCGGCGATGCCGGGCAGCGTCAGCGTGGCGTGGAACAACGCCATCATGCCGAGGAGGATGACGAGATTCAGCAGCAGCGCCAGCACCGCGTTCACGCCCGCGCCTTTGTAGAAGAGGAGCACGGCCAGGATGAGTGCAACGAAGCCGACGAGCGAGGCCAGGACGCCCTGGCGGATCGAGTCGCGGCCGAGCGACGGTCCGACCGTGCGCTCTTCCAGCGTCGTGAGCGATGCCGGCAGCGATCCGCTGCGCAGGACCAGCGAGAGGTCAGCGGCCTGCTGCGGCGTGAAGTTGCCTTCGATGACGCCCGATTCATTGATCTGGCTGTTGATCACCGGCGCCGAGACGACCTTGTTGTCGAGGACGATGGCCAGACGGCGCTTGATGTTCTGCCCCGTCAGGTCGCCGAACTTGCGCGCGCCGTCCGGCGTCAGCGAGAAGCCCACGTTCGGCTGGCCGAGCTGGCCCTTCGAAACGCGGGCGTTCTTCAGATCGGTGCCGGTGACCGGAACCGTCTTGCGCACCGCGTAGAACTCGACGCCGGCCGCGCGGCCGAGCGCGTCTTCGCGCGTGCCGGGCAGGATGTCCACTTCCGTTTTCATGTTGGCCGGAACGTTGGTCATGGCCGCGTCGGGGGTCGATCCCGGCTCCCCTTCGACGAGGCGGAACTGGAGCTGCGCAGTAGTCTTGATGATGTCTTTGACGCGGGCCGGATCGTCAACGCCGGGAAGCTCGATGACGATGCGGTTGGCGCCTTCGGTGGCGATGTACGGCTCGGTGACGCCGAGGGCGTTCACGCGGTTGTCGATCGTCTCGACGGTGTGCGTGATCGTGTCGCGCTCGATGGCCGTCTGCGACACCGTCTTCATCTTGAACTGCATCGCGCCGTCGGGAGTCCGGCTGACGTCGAAGGTGCCGAGGTAGTCCTTGGCGATCCGCTCGTACTCGGTGGTCGGCGTGTCGGGAGGAAGCACGGCGGTGAACGTGGTGTCGTTCACGCGGCGCGTCGTCGGAATCGGGAGATTCGCTTTCTTCGCCTGCGCCTTGAGCATCTCGGAGCCTTGATCGGTCTCGAGGCGGACGGCGTCGCCGACGTTCACGCGCATGACCAGGTGCGTACCGCCCTTCAGGTCGAGGCCGCGGCGGATCGGCTCAGGGTTGTCGTTGGTCGGTATCATCGCGGCGGCGAAGCCGACGAGGACAGCCAGGATAATGATGACTTTCCACAGCAAACCTCTAGTCAAGTTTCCTCCAGGAAAAAGGGAGCGGGTTACTCCGCCGCATCGCCCGTGGTGATTCCGGTGATCGCTGAACGTGCAACCTTGACCTTCACATTCTCGGCGATTTTCAGGTAGACAACTTCGGCCTCAACACCCTGAACCGTCCCGTAAATCCCGCCCGAAGTGAGGACGCGATCGCCCTTTTTCAACGTGCTGAGCATTTCGGCGGTTTTGCGCCGCTGCTTGTTCGCGGGAGCGATGACCAGGAAGTAGAAAACCAGGAAGATCGCCGCGATCGGAAGGATGTTGATGAGGAAGGCGGACGTGCCGCCGGTAGTCTGGAGCAGAGCAATCGCTGTCATATCGTTTTCTCGGTTCGCTTTCGGGAACTCTTTGTTTGTCGTTCAGGCGTCAACTTCGCCGCTCACGACCCGCGAGAGGAACGCATCGCGAAAAGCCTGCAAAGAGTTGGACGCGATAGATTGCCGAATCCCCCTCATCAAGTCAAGGTAAAACGAGACGTTGTGGATCGTGTTGTACACCATGGCCGCAATCTCGCCGGTCATGTAGAGGTGCCGTAGGTACGCGCGGGACACGGTCCGGCAGGTGACGCAGGAGCAATGTGGATCGAGCGGACCCTGGTCCGATGCGTATCGCGCGTTCTTGATCGCGACCTTGCCGAGGCTTGTGAAGAGCGAGCCGTTCCGCGCGTTGCGGGTCGGCATCACGCAGTCGAACATGTCGATCCCAGCCGCCACGCCATCGAGCAAATCCTCGGGGGTTCCAACGCCCATCAGGTAGCGCGGCTTGTCGGAGGGAAGCAGCGGCGCCGTGAAGCGCATGACGTCGAGCATCTCCTCTTTCGGTTCGCCAACGGAAACGCCACCAATCGCCACGCCATCGAATTCGATCGATCCGATCTCCTCGGCGCTCCGCTTGCGCAGGTCGTGATGGATGCCGCCTTGGACAATCCCGAAGAGCGCCGATTCGCCCGTCCGCGCCGCCAGCGACCGCCGCGCCCACCGGTGCGTCAGCTCCATCGACCTTTCCACCTCGGCATGCTCAATCCCATACGCCGGGCATTCATCGAAGGCCATGGCGATGTCGACGCCCATCCGCTGCTGGATGTCGATCGACGTCTCTGGGGAAAGGAAATGCGCCGAGCCGTCGATGTGGCTCCGAAACTCGACACCCTCCTCGCGAACTTTGCGAATCGAGGCCAGCGAGAAGACCTGGAATCCGCCGGAGTCGGAGAGGACGGCTCGGTCCCAGTTCATGAAGCGATGCACGCCGCCGAGCGTTTCGAGCAGGTCGATGCCCGGCCGGAGCATGAGGTGATACGTGTTATTGAGAATGATCTCGGGACCGAGCTGCTGGAGTTGATCCGTCGTCAGCGATTTGACCGAGGCCAGCGTCCCCACGGGCATGAACACCGGCGTCTGGATCGTGCCGTGGCGCGTGACGATTTCGCCGCGCCGGGCGGCACCATCGGTGGCCAAAATGCGGAAGGAAAGCCTGCTCATGCGAATGACGATTTGTCATCCTGAGCGTTTGTAAGAAATGTGGCGCCCGTTTCGTGCGCAGCACTTTGGAGTGCGGTGGCAAGGCCACCGCTTTGGGAGGGCGGTGGAATCGTGACGACCCGCTTCGTGTGATGCTTGCCACGTCCTCGCGATGCTGGCCATCCCCCTCCCTCCCAAAGCGGTGGCTCGGTCGCCACCGCACTCCAAAGCTTCGCGAAATGTGCCGCGTGTCTCCCGAGCATCAAACGCCGGGATAAAACGAATGGCAAGTCAGTCCCACATTTCTTCACAGCGGCTCAGGATGACAGCGCAGTCTATTGCAGCTTCATCTGCTCGACGCGCACGCTGCTCGGGAGCTGCAGCGTGAAGCGGCTCTGCTCGACCGGAGCGTTGACCTTGACGTTCGTGAACTCGTAGCGGGTCTTGTCGCCGTCGCCTTCCGTGTACTCGAACTGCGTCGTCAGGTACGTCTGCTTATCGATGTAGATGCGAATGTGGCGGACGCGCTTCGCGATCGTCTTGCTCTTCGGATCGAGATCGAGCGCGTAATACGGCTTGTCGGAAGTGTTCGTGAACGTGAAGTTGAACCAGGCGCCCAGCTCGTCGATCGCGCCGCTGGCTCCCATGTATTTGAAGATGCGGTCCTGATAGCGCTTCACCTCGATCCGCTCGGCCTTGTTCAGGTCAGGGTAGTAGGTGGTCAGCATCCCGTCGGCGATGAGCATCGTGACGCGCTTCGGGGCGTCGTAGGTCCAGAGCACGTTGTTCGGCTTCGAGTAGATGAAGCGGCCGGTCGAGACTTCCGGTTTGGCCATCAGGGCCAGCGACTTCTCCTGACGGAAGTCGGCCTGGAGCGTGTTGGTCTTGGCCTGGGCGAGCTGCACCTTGTGGATTACGTCATCGAGCGAATCGGCCTTCGGTGAACGGGCGGCAATGGCCGGCATCGCCAGCGCGGCCACGCTGAGCGCAACTACAAAAAACTTCCTCATGAGCGTACTCAGGTACATGGGCTGCCCCAACGCCTCCCCCCAAAATCGTATTTCCGAGGGGGCGGGTTATACTCAGTGGAAACCGAGGTTATTGATGAAAAAGAACTTGCCGCTGATTGCACTACTTCTGCTCGTCGTAACCGCCTCATCCGCGTCTGCTGCGATCCAATACGAGTTCCGCCAGACGACCTCTTCCGACCTCGAATCGATCCCCTCCACCGACTGCGCCGGCCGTGCCATCATCGACGGCGACCGCTCCCGCGTGGAGTTCGTGACCGGCAACGCCTATCCGCCCGGCACGTACATGATCGCCACGAATGGCTCGCGCACGATGACCTTCATCGACCCGTCGAAGAAAACGTTCGTCGAGATCAACGCTGCCAGCGTGGCCAGCTCGATCGGCGCCCGGAAGATCACCATCGCCAACAAGAAGATCGACGTCACGAAGATGGCTGATCAGGTCAATATCGCCGGGTTCCCCACCGAGCACTACCGGATGGTGATGAGCTACGACATCACGGTCGCATTCGGCAGCATGCCGCTGACGCAGTCGGTGAAGACGACTATCGACAAGTGGACGACCAACGCCTTCGGCGACGTCGGCGACACTTTCCTGGCCAGCGGCGTGCTCCACACGGGCAACCCGGACCTCGATGACCTGATGTCCGCCGAGAACACGAACATCAAAGGCTTTGCCCTCAAGCAGATCGTGAATGTGACCACGATCAACAGCCACGCCGCGCAGAACACCGCCTCGCAACTGCACATGAACCGTACGGTGACCCAGACCCGCGAGCTGCTGGTGACGTCGATCCAGCCGACGACGACGGTCGGCGTGGCCACGTTCTCGATTCCGGTGACGTACCACAAGGCCGGTCCGATTCACGACGACACGCAGAAAGCGCCGGTGCAGGTGCTTTCGATGGAGCCGGTGGAGAAGCAAGAGTGAAGTGTGAGGAGTGAAGAGTGAAAGTGCGGGGCAAGAGTTCGTTTCGCTCTTCACCCTTCACTCTTTACCCTTCGGGCGGCAGGGAGGGGGCACATGGTACGATCCGACCGATTCGTCCACGGTACCGGTTCCAAATCGATGAGAAGACAGTTCGCACGCGAGGGATTTCTGCGACGACTGGCCCGGCGGCCGCGGCTGTATGTCGCCGTCGCGCTTCCGCTGGCCATCCCCTTTATCCTCGCCTCGGTCACTAACGACGCTGCGGTGTCGCAGCCGTCGATGCCGCTTTCCCGGGCGGCCATGATCGCGACGCCGCTCCGCTACGCTGAGCTCACTGCGCCCGCTGCCGCCTCGCTTCCCGAGCACTCCGTTGTCCTTACTCTCGACGACGGCGACACGCTCGACTCCGTCCTGACTTCCGGCGGCCTTGGCCGCTCTGACGCTGCGACGCTGAACAACGAGTTCGGCAAGACCGTCGACCTGCGCCGCCTCCGCCCCGGCCATCTCCTCCGTTTCCACTACGACGGTGCAGGCGCTGTCGACAGCGTCGAGATGAAGGTGAACGGATGGGGAGAGATCGACGCCGTCCGTGAGGCCACAGGTTTCGCCATCACGCCGCGTCCGGCGCTGCAGACCGAAATCGATACGACCGTCTCCGCCGAGATCGATTCGTCACTGTACGAAGCGCTCCGCGGCGCGGGCGAAACGCCGCAGCTCGTCCAGGAACTCGTCGACGTCTTCCAATGGGACATCGACTTCTTCGCACTGCAAAAGGGCGACTCCTTCAGCCTCGTCGTGAAGAAGAAGTTCGCCGGACCCGACGTCACCGGCTACGGTCCGATCGTGGCCGCGCGCTTCACGCACAACGGCCAGACCTTCGAAGCCTTCCGCTGCGAGACCGATGGCCACTCCGGCTACTACGCCCGGAACGGCAGCCCGCTCCGCAAACAGTTCCTGCGCGCGCCGCTGCAGTTCAGCCGCATCACCTCGAAATTCTCCGTGAGCCGCTTCCATCCGCTGCTGCACTACTTCCGCCCGCATCACGGCGTTGATTACGGCGCGCCGGTCGGAACGCCGGTGATGACCACCGCCGACGGCGTGGTCGCGACTGCGGCGTACAACCACGGCGAGGGCAACTTCATCCGCATCCGTCATACCTCGCGCATCGAGACTTCATATCTGCATCTGTCCCGCTTTGCCAAAGGCATCAAGCCCGGCCGCCGCGTGACGCAGGGTGAAGTCATCGGCTACGTCGGCATGACCGGCCTGGCCACCGGACCGCACCTCGACTATCGCGTCTCCGACAACGGCACGTGGCTCGATCCGTTGAAGTTGAAGTCGATCACTCCCGATCCGCTTCGCGGCGAATCGCTGGCCGCGTTCCGCAGCAGCGTGGCTGGTTTCGGGCCGAAACTGGCTACGCCGGCGCAGCAGTTGGCCGTTTTTGCGGCAAAGCGCCGGGCACTCTTCTAGCAAAACACCCCAACCCGATCATGAAAAAGGTCACAGTCCGCGCGCCGGTGCGCGCCGATCTCGCTGGCGGTACTCTCGACCTCTGGCCGCTCTACCTCTTCCATCCCGGCTCGCGCACGATCAATGTCGCCATTTCCTACCACGCGGAATCCGAAGTGGCCGAGACCGGCGAAGACGCCATTACCATCAATCTGACAGACCAGGAGTACGAGCATCGCTACTCTTCGATCCATGAGCTGGCCGCCGATCCGAAAGCGGCGTTGATTCATCGCGCGCTCGAGCACTTTCATCTTCCCGGCCTCCGCATCACCACCCGTACCGACGCCCCGCGCGGCTCCGGCCTCGGCGGCTCCTCGGCGCTGACGATCACGCTGGTCCGCGCGCTGTCCGAAATCGCCGGCGCGCCGGTGCAGGGCGACGAGCTCATCGCGCTCGTCCGCGACCTCGAGACGCGCCTCATCCGCGTTCCCGCCGGAATCCAGGACTACTACCCGCCCGTCTACGGCGGCCTGATGGCCATCCACCTCAATCCCGGCGCCGTCGTCCGCCACCAGATCGCGCTGCCGGTCGACCGCCTCGCCGAGCACATGCTGCTTCACTACACCGGAGTCGCGCACTTCTCCGGCACGAACAACTGGGACATCTACAAACGCCAGATTGACGGTAAAAAGAAGGTGCACAAGGGCCTCGACAAGATCGCCGAGAGCGCGATCGAGATGGAGAAGGCGCTCGAAAGCGGCGACATGGAAGCGGCCGGCGTCGCGCTGAATCACGAATGGCAGAACCGCAAGGCACTCATCGACGGCATCTCCACGCCCGAGATTGAGTCAGCGATCGCAGCCGCGATCGCCGCCGGCGCCTGGGCCGGAAAAGTCTGCGGCGCCGGCGGCGGCGGATGCATCGTCTTCCTCATGCCGCCCGACCGCCGGGACGCCGTCCGCGCCGCGCTGGCGACTGTGCCCGGCGAGGTCATCGACGCGCAGCCTGTCGCCCACGGCCTCACCGTCGAACGCGCCGACGACGCTCCGTCCACACACCGCCCGCGCTTTAGAATGCGCAGTTCGCCGTCGCTCGAACAGCTCTACGTCTTCGGCGGCAGCGGCGCGTATCGTCCGCATCTGCTGGCCGAGGCCATCGTCACGCAGAACGAGCCGAGGAGTGGGGTGCACGTTGCCACCGTCAAAGCGTTTGTCGCGCCGATGCACTCCGGCGACGGTTCCGTGCAATGGAACGAGGCGCGGCCGATCGATCCGGAGACCCTCGACATCCGCGCCGTCCCCGATCTGAATCACGACGTCGACGACTCGCTGAAGCCGGAGACGCTGATGCAGGGCGCGCTGCAATCGGAGGACGCGTTCCGCCAATACGTGGCGGGCACGGCCAGGCTGATCGTCTTTCACAATCCGGAGTTCGCGATGTATTCGCAGCAAGGCGAGTCGCGCAAGGACTTCCTGACGCGCTGCAACGAAGAAGCGAAGCTCCGCATCGAGAACGAGCAGGAACGCCTCGAAGGCACGTTCCGCCGCCGCATCGACCAGGTCAAGGAGCGCTCCGAGCGCGACACGCGCGAGCTCGACAACGACGACACCCAACCGATGGAGCAGCGCGGCCAGGACGTCAACGTGGCCTGGGGCCAGGCCCTCTACAACATCACCAGCGGCAAGCCCGCGGCGGTGGCCGAGGCCTCACATTCGGTGCGCGAAGACGACTACCTCTCCCGCATCCGCCAGATCCAGCGCTCCTGGGAAAAAGAGCTCCAGGTGATCCGCGAAGACCTCCAGTCCAAAGCCCGCGAGATCGAAGAAATCGCAGTAACCCCCACCGCGAAAAACATCGAGATCACGAAGTACCTGATCCTCTGGGCCGCGGGCATCTAACCTCGGAATACCGCTTCCGTCGACGTGTTAGGATGCGAACCCGAGTCGGGCAGTAGCGCAGCCTGGTAGCGTACCTGAATGGGGTTCAGGTGGTCGGGGGTTCAAATCCCCCCTGCCCGACCAACTCTACACCCCGATCCCGCACGTTTCTGTCATTTGGCACCCATCAGCGCACCAAATTCCGGCAACTTGAAAACCAAGCCGAAGTGCATCGAGAGCTGCCGGTTGGTGTCCTTGAATGCAGGATCCTTTTCGTGGTTCGCATAGACGATTCCGAACGGCAGCGACATAGTGTCTGTCAGCTTCTGCGAGTAGACCGCGGAGATGACGAAACGGTTGTCGCGGTTCTTGGCGCCAGTTACGTTTTCGTAGCTCGCCTTCAGGTCGATGCGACCCTCGCGGATTCCTTCGGCCGCGGCAACCAGCACCTGCCCGTACGTCAGCGACCCTATGAGCGACTCGGTGCTGCCCGTGGCGAGCTTGAACGGCGCGGCGGGTGACGGCAACGCGATCTCGACCTTGTTCGCGTCCACGCCGCTGTATTCGACCGAAAACGAGAACCGGCCGGACATTGTCAGTGCCCGTTGCGTCTTTTCGTCTTTGACGAACGCCTTCCAGGCGTCAAGACAGGTGACTGCTTGCTGGCTTTCCGGATTCGTTTGTGTGCTTGCGAGCTGGCTCTCATTGCATGTACTGGCAGCGGCGCTGTAGAAATTGCGCAAACTGAAGCCACTGGTCTCATAGGTCAGCTTAAAGGACCGCTCATTGGGTCCGATGAGCTCATTACGGCTTCGTTGAACGACCGACGCATAGGCTTGCGGCTGCTCATCGAGCAGCTTTCGGAAGTCGTCCACACCGTTTGCTTTCAGTGTCGCCTTGTCGCTCGCGTCGAGTGCAACTTGCTCCTTTGCGGCAGCGATCACCGCTCTTTCGACGTCGGCGCGCTGATCTCCCATCTGCGGGCTTCCAAAGGCCGGTACCTCCGCCAGTGGATTTCCGTTTTGGTCTTTGAATCTCGACTGAAGAGATTCGAGCAGGTCGAGCAGTTTTTGCGCATCCGGGTTTGAAGGAACAGAGCGGACGAGCAGTTGAAATAAAGCGCGATGCGGCGACAACGTTCGCCCGATGCTGCGGTTTTGCGGCGAGTACGTGAGACTGAGCGACACATCATCGAGTTCATTCAGCGATTTTTCGTTGTCCTGCACTAGATTTCCCGGAAGGCCGACTTTCACCTTCGGATTCAGCACTGGGGCGTGAAAGACAGCCTCAACCTTCAGCGGGCGCCCCGTCATGTACTTTTCCGCGCCGAGGTTCATGTCGAGAGTCAACGAACCGTCGTTGCCGCGCGAGAGCATCGACGAATCGGCGGACGCGGCGAAACGTGAGAGGAAATCCGCAACGGCCGAGCCGAGAGGCGAAGTGAGCGTCGGTACGCCCGTGTTGGCCTCGGCCATGACCTTCGTCACGGCCGCCTCTGTCGCGCTCGGGATCACCGCCTTTTCGATTCGGGCGAAACAATCGTCAACGGTCTCTCCCTCAATACACTTATCCGCACCCTGTGCGAGAAGTGGTGATGACAGCGCGAGACTGATGAACAGTGCGAGCAGCGCCCGCTTCATTGCGAACCTCCACCGACGGTCACAATACCGATCAGCGCCCGGTACGGTGAGCCCTTGGGATCGGAAACCGTGAAGTTGTATCCGGTCCCGTGCTGTGTGCCGTCCGGCTTCGTGATATGCGCCTCGAAATCGACGGTCGGAGAAGGCGTGCCAGCGAAGTTGATCCGCACCGTGATCGCATAATGATTCGGTGCCTTCACCTTGATCTTTACGCCGGCGACGATTTTCGCGTGATTCACCACCGCGTCATCGCTGCCCGACGAGTCGACTGACATGTCGATGTTGAAGTTGTCGTTCGTGCCCTTCGCTTTCGCGAACAGCTCGGAACCGTCGGGAACGTTGATCCAGAATTTCGGTTTGACGAGTGCCATTGCTGGAGTCCTCCTAGTGTGAAATCTCAGACGGACCGCGCGCGGAAATTCCACGGGTGGTCGGGGGACCAACTCGAAGCATTTTCTCCATACCTCCTGACCCGGACCCGCCGTAGATCAGTCTGAGATAGAGAGAGGGGCCCTTTTTGCGGCATACCTCGGACCCATACATCGTCGAATCGGTGTGTGTAGTTTGAGTACTCCCACTTCACCGACTTCTAATGTCGTGTTTACTGTCTTAGATTGCCGCGTCGACCTGATTTGCCACGGAAGATATCGAGGAGTTTGTCAGGGCAAGTTGTACAACCTGATTGACTTCCCCACCCACCGGTACGCCTTCCCTCCGATCAATTTCGTCAGCCAGTCGTCCACCGCTGGGCTGTAGGCGTGGCCTTGGGCGAGCATCATTTCGCTGATGGCCAGGTAGCCGTGGACCTCGGACATCGCTTCGAGATTTGTGTGCGGGGGGAGTCCGATGCGATCGAGGTCGGCGGTGGTGGCTAGGGAGGTGGTCAGGTGTTGGATCTTCAGCGTCCGCGAGGTGCGGGCGAGGCGGAGGACGTCCTGGCCCCAATCGAGGTTGCTGTCGTTCAGGATGTTTTCGGGATGCGATCCGGCGAAGGCGTTGAACCAGGCGATGTAGTCGGGATGAGCGACGCCGACGCCGATGAGGAGCCAGGCGATGAGGGCGATTGAAACGGCTCGGAAGCGGCGCAGTTCGACGACGGCGTACGCGGCGGCGATGGCGAGCGGCGCGTAGATCGGCAGGAGGTGGCGGATGCCGATGTTGATGTGGCCGGTCATCGCTACGGCCAGGATTGCGAGAGCGATCAGCGGAACTTCGAACTTCCTGCGCGCGACGAGGATCGCGATGCCTGTCACAAAAAGAACGATGAGCGGGATCGGCGTTTTGAAGAAGAGCGCGACCGGGAAGTAGTACCACCATCCGCGGCCGTCTTTCATCTCTCCGAAGAGGAAGGCGCGATGTCCGCGGCGATCGTGACGCGCGACTTCGATGAATCCGTTGAGATAGTCGGGCGCTGGGAGTCGTATGGAGGTGGCGAGGCGCGGCGCGTGGAAGACTTCTGCGCACATATCGGCGGCTCGCGGATCGGCTGCCTGGAGCGTCGTGAAGGTGAAGCGGAACGTGGCCCATACGAGCAACGCGGCAATGCCGCAAGCGGCCATCAGCTTGAGCAACGGAAATCGCCGCCGGACGATGATGAGCACGACGGCGGCGATGGGGAAGTAGACGATGAACGAATACTTTGAGAGCAGCCCGAGCGCGATGGCGATGCCGAGGAGGATCGTGCGCGGCATTGAGGGAAGGTCGAGGAATCGCGTCAGCGCGTAGAGGGCGGCGGGAAGCATCGCCGCGACGGCCATGTCCGTCGTGGCCAGGCCGGCATGCGCGAGGATGGCGGGCGTCAATGCGAAGAGAAGTGCCGCAATCAGGCCTGCCGCCGGCGAGATGAGATCGCGCGCCCAGAGCGCCACGGTGGCGATTCCGATGGCGAGGAAGAGGAGATTGCCGATGCGCGCCCGGCCGAGGTTTTGGGTGTAGCGGTTGTCGCGCAGGAGAAGCGCGTTGCCGCGCGCGAGGCCATCAGTCGTCGCGGGCGGAGGCGTTCGCAGAAACGGAAGCGCGAAGACGATGCGGGCCAGCGGCGGATGCTGCGGGTCGGAGGTCTGCCGGCCGGTCAGAAGAAAGTCGTAGCCGCCGGCGAGGTGAAACGGCTCGTCGTTCGTCTGGCTGAAGACGCGATACGTCGTCGCCACGCGCGCCGCCGTGAATACGATCAGGAGCGTCAGAAGGATCAACCAGCGCCGGTGGGTCACTGTCGCGATCATACAAACATCGCGAATCCGCCCCACCACCACCTTCCGCGGCCGTTACTCCTCGTCGGTCGACTGCGGATTGATCGGCACCACCTTGAAGCGTTCCTTGCGAAGGCGCTGCTCCGACTCATCAAATCGTTCCTTGAGTCCGGGGTTTTTTTCGAGCTCGCGCCGTACGAAATCGGTGACTGCTTCCCGAATGATCTTGGCGCGCGGAACACCCCAGGCCGCATCGCAAAACGCGTCGAGGATGACGACGAAGTCGGCCGGAAGATCGAGCGCTACTTGCTTGACCAGCTTCGGCGAGGTCTCAGAAAGTTTCTTCCCAGCATGTTTCATGGAAACCTATGATACCCTATGGTTACCTGAGTTAATCAAGGAAAAGTGACGGGAGGCAGGGAATCCTTGGGTTTTCGCGAGGCGAGATAGAGGACATTCCATGTTGGTTTTAGCTGCGAGCGTGGCTTTCGCAGGGTCGGCATCACTGGCCGCGCTGCGTCTGCTGACCCGCAGCGACAAAATCCATCCGCGCAGCTACATCTTCGTCACGCGCACTTTCTGGCTCCATCTCCTGGCTCACGGCATCGCGGCAATTGTGCCATTTCCGGTCTACTGGTTCTGGCCGACGAACTGGTCCCCGCTTTTGACCGCATCGCCGTGGTTCGTGGCGATCGCCAGTCCACTTTTCATCAACGGGCTGCTGATCCTCCAAGGCCTCGACATTCCGAATGCCACGGGTCCTCTGAGCCAATTCGGCGATGCCTTGCGAAAGGACTTCGAGCACCGAATGAGGGATGAGCAATTCGCCGCGATGCGTGGATTCATTGCGCCGCACGCCGAGGGCGTAGGGTATGACGAAGCGTATGCGCTGGCATTGGCGTACAAACCGCTACAGATGTCTGAGCACGAGGTGAAAGCTTTCGAGCAGGCGATCCGCGGCGTGAGGACCGCCGAAGAAGTGATGGAGCTTTACATCCGCCACGTCGGGATGAACTCCTTTCGCTTCGTGTACAAAAAGAAGAATGCCGAGGAACTCGCGCAACTCCTTCTTTTCCCCAAGCGCTCCGTCGGCACCCACGTCTGATGCGCTGCGGATGAGTTGATCGACCCGCCGACGAGTCCCGCCGCGATCATACAAACATCCTGAATCGCCATCGGCTACCGCACGGCGTATGTACCGAACGCCGGATAGGTGTACGATTCGCGCCATCGTGAAAATTGGGGGTAGTCCGCAGCCGTTGTTGATGCGGCTTCTCGATGCGGAGCTGCTGTCGCGAAGCTCCGTGGTCAGCGGGAAACTGGTCGTCGTCTGCGATCCGGCGGAGACGGTTTACCGCTTCATCGACAAGGGGAGCGCGCATTTGCTCGTCCGTGCCAGTGGCGGAGAACGGTTCGCACGCGAGGTGACGGTGCTCAAGAGCTTCGGCGGCGGTGATGAGAGCCTGGCTGCTCTTCGGCCGCTGCTCCCCGAGGTGGCGTTGCTCGACCGCGAGAACGAGTTGCTGGTTCTGCGCGCGTTCAAAGACGGCAGCGACGTCGTCGAACATCACCGGCTGCTGGTTCGTCCGGCGGAGTGGATTCCGCCACTGATCGGCGCGTGGCTGGCGGCGATGCATCGCGCCGCTGCAGCGGTCGTGAACGACATTGCGCTGCCGCGCGAAGTCCCGCCGCTGCTGCGGATGGATGCCGGCGCGTCACCGGTCGCAGAGGCGCTCCGGCGCATCGCGGACGGGTGGCAGAGCAACACCGTCATCCACGGCAATCTCGTTTTCGAAAACATCTTCCTCGCCGCAGATGGGGAGCACAGCATCCAGTTCGCGGGATGGGATGAGGCGATGATCGGCGATGAGGCGTGGGACCTCGCCGGCGTCATCGAGTCGTACTACGCGTGGTCGCTCGATCCGAGCCTGGTGGCCACGGTCGACGGGCCCGTGTGCAGTTTGACCGCGGCCGATCTTCGGATGTTGGTCACGTCGTTCCTCAACGCGTATACGGCCGTGGCTGGCCTGAGTCCGACCGCGGCGCAGACGCTCTTCCTGCGCGCGATCGGCTACACCGGCGCCCGTCTGATCGCGCTGGCCGGACGGCTGCAGACGAAGCCGGAGTCCGTGCCAGCGTTGCCTTCGATGATGCGCGCGGCGGTGGCGATGATCACCTCGCCGGACGCCGTCGTCCGCCTCTTCACGATGCCGCAGCCGGCCCCGCCGCCGCAGATGTGGAGCGGGATGTGAGCGCGTATCTCGACACCGCCGCGCGCATCGGCAGCCGCTTGTGCGATGCCGCGATCCGGGACGGCGCGCGCTGCACCTGGTTCGGCGCGTCGATGGAGAAGGTCGGCGAGACGTGGCGGCAGAGCCGGCGAACGTTCGGCGGCGATCCGTACGCTGGCACCAGCGGCATCGCCCTCTTCCTGGCGCAACTCCACCACTTCCTCCCGTCGGACGAACTTCGCCGCACTGCCCTCGGCGCGATCGAGCATGCACTCGATCCCGCATCGCACGACGACGTACAGATGCAGAGCGGATCTCTGTACAGCGGACAGTTCGGTATCGGATTTTGTACCGCCGAGGCGGGGAAGCTGCTGGAGGATGAAGGCGTAGTGGCGCGCGGACTCGAGGTCGTGCGCGCGAATTCCGAGGCGGATGAGACGTCGTTCGACATCATCGCGGGATCGGCGGGCCGCATCGGAGCGCTCGTGCGGCTGCATCGACACTTCGGACACGGCTGGCTGCTCGATGCAGCGAACGACGCGGCGCGGCATCTCATCCGAACGGCGCATCGCGGAGATCGTGGCTGGTCGTGGGGATTCGGCGGCACGAAGTACGTCGCGAATGATCTGACCGGTTACTCGCACGGCACCGCGGGCGTGGGGCTGGCGCTGCTGGAGTTGCATGCGGTGACGGGCGAGGACGCGCTCCAATCCGCCGCGAACGAGGCCATGCGCTACGAGCGCTCGTGGTTTTCGGCCGAGCAGCAGAACTGGCCCGACTTTCGTCGGATGCCGACGCAAGGTCCGAACGATCCGTTCGCGTACGGCTACGCGTGGTGCCACGGCGCGCCGGGCATCGGGATGAGCCGTCTGCGCGCGTATCAACTGACGGGACGCGACGATTTGAAGGATGAGGCTTTGACGGCCATCCGATCGACGCAACGTTCGGAGCTGGCGCTCGCCACTGGCTACTCGTTCGGACTCTGCCACGGTGCCGCCGGCAACGCCGAGTTGTTCCTGCAGGCCTCCGAAATCCTCGGCGACCCGGCCTGGCTCGACGTCGCCGACTCGATTGCCCGCAAAGGGATCGAAGACTTCGGCGAAGGCGGTTGGCCGAGCGGCCTCGATGAGACCGGCGAAGCGCCGGGCCTGATGCTTGGTCTTTCCGGTGTCGGCTACTTCTACCTCCGGATGCACGGCCGGGCCGCGGTGCCGTCGGTCCTGACGATCGGCGGCTGAGGCCGATTCGCGGACTACATCCGTCATTGTTTCCTTATTTGCCGCTTGCACGTCAGTAATGACGCACATACGTTGCTGAGACACGGGTTCCTTTCCTGAGGTGTCTTATGCGGCGAATGGCGCAAGCAGTGCCATCTCTGCCGGCGGCAGGCCGGTCGCCGCCGCTCTGCGTTCTGCCGCTTTCCTCCCGTCCGACCCACTGACAAACAAGGAGTGTCTTTCATGGCTAAACGCGATAAAGACGACGACCGTCCGGATGAAGACGCCGCAAAAGGCGGCGACTCTTCCGCCGGCGACGCCGGGAAAGGCAGTGGAGAAGGAGGCGGCACGTTTCCGACTCTGCTTCCGCCAGTGCCGACCCGATGTCCGATGATTCCGACAAAGTGCCCCGAGATCCCGCGGCTCTGTGCGCAGGACGACGCGGCGCTCGCATCCGGTGCAGGCGCCGCGGCATTTCCGACGCTGCCGATCACCTCATGTCCGCGCACCGTCTGTCCGGATCCGACGCAGTGTCCGCCGATCCCCACGCTCTGTCCCGACCATCCCACCATCTGTCCTCCCAACCCCACCAAGTGTCCTGCGATCCCGACCGTCTGCGCGCACTGCGACGCCGGCGCCGATGCCTCCGAGGCCGGCGGTGTGGCGTTTCCGACGCTGCCTGCGACGGCGTGCCCGAAAACGATCTGCCCGGCTGAGGGCTGTCTGCCTGCCGCCGGTTCCGGGCCCGGACAGTTCCCGACGCTACCCCCGACGATACCGGTGACGCTGTGCCCGTTCCCGACGATTTGCGCGCCGGAGACAGCCTGCATTCCGCCTCAGTCGGCCGAAGAGGATGCCGCCGCGGCGGCACAGGTCAACTTCAACTTCCCGACGCTGCCGATCACGAGCTGTCCGAATACAATCTGTCCGCGTCCGACACAATGTCCCGCACTGCCGACGATCTGCGGCTCAGTCCCGACGGTCTGCCCGCCCAATCCGACGCACTGCCCGCCGATCCCGACGGTCTGTGCCCATTGCGGCGGCGGCACCGGTGGCGGGAGCTTCCCGACGCTGCCTCTCACGCAATGCCCGCAGACGGTCTGCCCGCATCCGACGCAGTGTCCGCCCATTCCGGTCATCTGCCACGGCGCGCAGGCTCAGGCTCAGGACTTCGCGGCCGCGGCGATCCCGCCGACGCATAGTCCAGCCACGATCTGCCCAACGCAGCAGCCGGTCCACACGCATTGCCCGCCGCTGCTGACAGGCTGTCCGCCGGCCACGATCTGCATCACGCAGACGCACTCGCCGACGCATTGCCCGCCGCTGCCGACTGGTTGTCCGCCGGCCACGATCTGCGTCACGCTGACGCACACGCCGACGCACTGCGGTCCTCCGCACATCACCAACTGTCCGCCGGCTACGATTTGCGTGCATCCCACGTGGACGTGTCCAGAGGGTATTGGAGGCGGTGGTATCGATGCGTTCGCAGCCGCGTTGCCGCAGCCGCAGACCTTAGCCTGCATCCTGCCGACCGACACGCCGACGCATTGCCTGCCGCACATCACAAACTGCCCGCCGGCAACCGTCTGTCCGCAGCCGACGCACTTCCCGATTCCGACGCATTGCCCGCAACCGCGGACGCAGTGCCCGCCGGCTCCGACGCATTGCCCGCCGCATCCGACACAGTGCCCGCCGATACAGACACACTGTCCGCCGCATGCGACCGTGTGTCCGCCGGTGCCGACACACTGTCCGCCGCATCCGACGGTATGTCCGCCGGTCATCTGGTGTCCGACGCAGGCTCACATTCCGACGCATTGCGGTCCTCCGCCGCAAATCACCAACTGCCCGCCGGCCACTGTTTGCGTGCATCCCACGTTCACGTGTCCGCAGGGTGTTGAAAGTGGTGGTTTCACGCTGACCTGTCCCCAGGGTGGTGGTGTCGAGGCGTTTGCCGCCGCGGCGCCGCAACCGCAGACGATCGCCTGCATCCTGCCGACGGATACGCCGACGCATTGCCTGCCTGCGGTCACCAACTGCCCACCGGCCACTGTCTGTCCGCATCCGACGTACTTCCCGATTCCGACGCATTGTCCGGCGCACCCAACGGCCTGCCCGCAGATTCCGACGCACTGTCCGCCGCATCCGACGGCCTGCCCGCCGGTTCCGACGCATTGCCCACCGCATCCGACGCAGTGTCCGCCGGCTCCGACGCACTGCCCACCGCATCCGACGCAGTGTCTGCCGCATCCGACTCTGTGTTCGCCGATCGGGATCTGTCCGACGCAGCTTCACGTGCCGACGCACTGCGGCGGCCCGGTGCAGATCACGAACTGCCCACCGGCCACGGTTTGCATCCTACCGACGCACTTCTGCCAGGTAGAAGCAGCACCTGAAGCGTCCGCGCAACAGGTGACGCAGTTCCCGAACACGGTGTGCCCGCGTCCGACGCAATGCCCACCGATCCCCGGCGTCTGCCCGCCTGTGGTGACGAATTTCCCGAACACGCTGTGCCCACGGCCGACGCAGTGCCCGCAGATTCCGCTGGTCTGCCCGCCGTTTCACGTGACGGGCATCCCGCCGTTCTGTTGATGACGTGAACCGATCCGCCGCCCGCGGTCCAAATCCGCGGGCGGCATTCCGGACGGTGTATGCTCCACGCGATCCATCCTTAAATCGTGAACGCACCGACCACGACGTCCAACGATCTCGTGCACTATCTCGTCGAGCGCGGCCTCGTCGAGCGCAGCACCGTCGTCGATGGCCGGGTCATGGTCCTACCCACCGCGCGCCGCAACAACAACTTCTCCGTCATCTGCCGCGGCGCCGCTTCGTATTTCGTCAAGAGCCTTCTTCCCGGCGCCGCGCAGGCGGTCGAAACGCTGCGGCAGGAGGCGGCGCTCTATGCGCTGGCGGCCAGCGAGCCTTCGCTCGGCCCGTTGCGCGACGTCCTGCCCGCGTTTCATTTCTTCGATCCGCAGCGAAGCCTGCTCGTCCTCGCGCATCTCGACGGCGCGAAGACAATCTCCGAGCTCCATACGCAGAATGGCGTTACCGCCGCGTGGGCCGCGGAGATGGCCGGCCGCGCCCTCGGCGCCATCCATCGCGCCACCGTCGAGGCCTTGCCGCGGATCGATCCCGCAACGTTCCGAAGGCAGACGCCGTGGGCGCTGTCGCTCCACCAGATCACGCCGAGTTTCGGCCAGCCCGGCATGCAGTTGCAGACGTTGCTACTCACCTATCCCGAATACGGCGTGGCGCTCGACGCCATGCGCGCCGCCTGGCAGCCGATCAACGTCATCCACGGCGACATGAAGTTCGACAACTGTCTGATCGTCGACTCCGGCGACAGCGCAACTCCCGCGCTCAAAATCGTCGACTGGGAGCTCGCCGACCTCGGTGACGATCTTTGGGACGCCGCCGGCATCCTGCAGAACTACCTTTTCTGGTCCGCCGTTTCGACGCAAAGCACCGCCGCCGGCTGGACCGTTTCCATGCCCTTCGAAACGCTCCTCCCATCGCTGCGCGGTTTCTGGAACGCCTACGCCGAATCGCGCGGCATCGCGGAATCCGACCGTACGGCGCAACTCCAACGCTGCGCGTCCTACGCCGCCGCGCGGCTGTTGCAAAGCACGATGGAGATGCTCGTCGTCACGCCGGTGATGTCGACGCAGGTCGCGTTGTTGCTGCAAACCAGTCTGAACATCCTTCGCGATCCGACAGCTACCGTGCGTCTCGTCACCGGCGAGGAGGCCGCCGTCCATGCCTGACGCGGTCGCAGAAATTCGTGCCGCGCTCGAGTCGGTCGTAATCCGCTCGCCCGGCGAGTTGCTGATCGACGGAGAGGTCTGCCGCGTTCCCGATCCGATCGTCCTCTATCAGATGAACGCCGCCGCATTCGGCAGCTCGCCGATGCTCGCGCTGCTGCAGACGCAGGTCTACGCGCGGCTCTACGGCCGCACGTCGAAAAGCGGCGTGCCGGGCGAGGACCTCACGCCGATCCTTTCCGCCGCCAATCGAGGACGCGATCGCTGGGAGGAAGGATGGGTCGTCATCGACGGCGCGCCCGGCGGCATGATCACCGCCGTCCGCGACGGCGTCACGACGAACCTGCTGCCGTCGCAGTACGTCATTCCGCCCGGAGGCACCGCCGCGCCGGGCACCAGCCTCACCGCGCTCATGGTCCGCGAGGCGACGAACTGGCAGGAGGGTTTCTATTACACGTTGAGCGAGGTCCCGATCGACGTCCGCGACGAATCGCGGATGATGCGGGTCTACTGGAACGTGACCGAGAGCGGCGCCGCACCGCTCGTCTCCGCGATCAGCGAAATCCTCAACGCGTTTCGAATTCCGTTCCGCTTCAAAGTGCTGAATCGCCGCGGCGTCTTCGGCCGCGCCGACGCCGCCGTGATCTTCGCTGCGCGGCGCTGGTTTTCCGCGATCGCCGAACTGCTTCCCCGCGTCATCGAACGCGTCAAAGAACACCTCGGCGAGACCACGCCACTCATGGCCCGCCGCATCGGTCCCGGCGTTTCCGTGGCCGAGGATCCCGGCACCGCCGGCGACAGTTTCGGGACGCATCGCGCGCGGTTGCTGGCCACCGCCATCTGGACCGCCTACACGCGCGGCTCGCAGGACGCCGAGGTGCGCATGCAGGTGCTTGAGGAGCTGTTCCGGACGAACGGGCTGCGCCTCGATCGCCCGCATCTGAATCCGGGCTCCGCCGATCTCTACTCCGCGGCGGCCGAGGCGTGACGATGGGCGACGAACTCTACGCCGACGTCGCGCGCGACATCGCCGCCGCACTCTGCCGCGATGCCATCCGCGACGGCGATCGCTGCAACTGGCTCGGCGACTCCATGGAAAATCTCGACGGGCAGTTGCGGAAGGTTCATCGCTCCTTCGGCGGCGATCTCTACGCGGGCACGTCCGGCATCGCGCTCTTCCTCGCCACCGCCGACCGCGTTCGCCCCGATCCGCTGTTCCGCCGCACCGCACGCGCCGCGATCCGCCACGCGCTAGGCGACGCCGCCTCGATGTCCGACACCCTCCGCCTCGGCTTCTACACAGGCGCGACCGGCGCCGCGTACGCCGCGGTGCGCATCGGCGAAGCGTTCGAGGAAGAATCGCTGATCGAGGAAGGCTTGTCGCTCTTCGAGACAGCGTCAGTCGTCGGCGACGAATCGCCGATCGACGTTCTCTCCGGCGCCGCCGGCATCATCGGTCCGCTCCTCGACCTTCGCACGCGTCACCAGCGCGACTGGATGCTCGATCGCGCCAACGCCGCCGGCGAACTGCTTCTCCGCCGCGCCCGCCGCTCCGAACAGGGCGTCTCCTGGAGCGTCCTCGGAGACGAGTGGGCGACCGCCGATCTCACCGGCTACTCGCACGGCGCGTCTGGTTTCGCGCTGGCGCTCATGCACCTCGCGCGCGCGGCCGGCAACGACGCGCGCTACCTCGAAGCCGCCGACGGCGCGCTGCGTTACGAACGTTCCTGCTACTCACCGCAGCAGCAGAACTGGCCCGACTTCCGCCGCACCGGTGGCGCGCAATCGCCCGCGATGGGATTCTCACTCGGCTGGTGCCACGGCGCGCCGGGCATCGGCCTGAGCCGCCTGCACGCGTATCGCCTCACGCAACGCCAGGACATTTTCGAGGATGCCGGCGCCGCATTGCGCGGCACCTACATGCCGCTGGCGACGCTGCAGCCGACGGCGATGTTCGCCCTTTGCCACGGCGCCGCCGGCAACGCCGAGCTGTTCATCGAAGCCGGCGAAGTCCTAGGCGATCCCGGCTACACCGCCATCGCCGAAGCCATCGGCCGCCAGGGCATCGAGCGCTATCACGAGCCCCGCCGCCCCTGGCCCTCCGGCCTCACCGCCGGAGGCGACACCCCGGGACTGATGCTCGGCCTGGCCGGCATCGGCTATTTCTATCTGCGCCTACACGACCACGCCACGCCGTCGGTCCTGACGATCGTGCCGCAGAATTCGTGAACAGCTTTTCGTGGACAATCGAGGCATGTTCGTAAGGATGTCTCGTTCGAAATGGCTCGGAATCGGGGCAGCTCTCATCGGTCTGATCGGCATCTGGCCTGTTGAATACGTCTTCTCGCCACAATGGGATGTAAGAGTGATCGATGAGCGCGGACGGCCGGTCGGCAGCCTCGTTGTTAGTCACAGCTGGACCTGCTATTCCTTCGATATGACAGGAGGCGAAGACTGGAAAACGGATGGAGCCGGCGGCGTGGTTTTCCCTCGCAAGTCAGCGCGGCTTCCTCGCGTTGTTTGGGCCGTGCGCGCCATTCCGGTATTACTAAACGTCCATGGGAGTTTCGGTAGCGCCGACTGCGGTGTATGGATTCCATACGATGAGTCTCACAGGTTTCATGCGCCGCAAGGAGTCGGGGCCAGCGACTCACGCTCCGGCGCACAGTGTCGCCAGGAACGAGCGCGATCCGTTCTGAAGGTGTTGTCGGGGGCACAGTAGATTACGGGAGGCCGCCGTGAACTCGTCGGCGGGGAATTTCGCCCTCCCCACCGCGGTATCGTCGCGCCATGGACGAGCAAGTACAGCCCACCATCCGCATCACCCTTGACGACGCCGTCGCGCAGGGGGAGTACATCAACTTCGCGAACATCATTCATTCGCCGAGCGAGTTCGTGATCGACCTCGGGCGCATCGTTCCCGGCCGGCAGGACGTGAAGGTCTACAGCCGCGTGATCATGACGCCGTTGCACGCCAAGCAACTGCTCGAGGCGCTGGCGCAGAACATCTCCATCTTCGAGCAGAAGTTCGGCGAGATCCGCATCGACGGCGCCTCGGTCTTCTCTTCGAACGAACCGTCGAACTGACCGTGGCGCGGATCAAGATCATCGGCGCCGGCCTGGCCGGATCCGAATGCGCATTCGGCCTGGCCCGCCGCGGACATCACGTCGATCTCTTCGAAATGCGGCCGGTGAAGTCGACCGCGGCGCATCAGACATCGAATCTCGCGGAGCTGGTCTGCTCCAACTCCTTCCGGTCGTCGGCGATTACGAACGCAGTCGGCTTGCTGAAAGCGGAGATGGCGATGCTCGACTCACTCGTCATCCGCTGCGGCACCGAGGCGCGCGTTCCGGCAGGCGATGCCTTCGCGGTCGATCGCGATCGTTTCTCGGCGTCGGTGACTTCAGAAATCGCGAACCAGCCGAACATCACGCTGCATCGTGATGAAGTGACGACGCTCGATCGCGGCGACTACGACTTCCTCGTCGTCGCCACCGGACCGTTGACGTCGCAACCCTTATTTCACTCCATTGACGATTTCCTCGGACGCGACGGTCTGTACTTCTACGACGCCATTGCGCCGATCCTCGCCGCCGACTCGCTGGAGATGTCCAAGCTGTACTGGAAGTCGCGCTACGGCAAAGGCTCGGCCACTGATTACCTGAACGCGCCGATGACGCAGCCGCAGTACGAGGAGTTCGTGGCCGCGCTGCTGTCCGCGGAGATTTTCGCGCCGCACGATTTCGAAAAGGCTGCGCACTTTGAAGGATGTCTCCCGGTCGAGGAGATCGCCTCGCGCGGCATCGACACGCTCCGTTTCGGTCCGATGAAGCCGGTCGGCCTCGAGCATCCGGTCACCGGCGAGCGTCCACACGCGGTCGTGCAGCTGCGCAAGGAAGACCTCTCCGACGATTACTTCAACATCGTCGGCTTCCAGACCAAGATGAAAGTGCCGGAGCAGAAGCGCGTCATCGCCATGATTCCCGGCCTCGAGAACGCCGTCTTCGCGCGCTTCGGCTCGATGCACCGCAACACATTCATCAACGGTCCGCGGCACTTACGCGCGACGTTTCAGACGAAGAAGGACGACCACATTTTCTTCGCCGGCCAGATCGCCGGCGTCGAAGGTTACGTGGAGTCGTCCGCCGTCGGCCTGCTGGTGGCGCGCTACATCGACGAGCTCTCGCACGGCGCGCCCGCCACCCCCCTCCCGTTCCACACCGCCCTCGGCGCGCTCGGCCGCCACGTCTCCGAGTCGTCGCCCGACCGCTACCAGCCGTCCAACGTGACCTGGGCGCTGATCGAAGACGTCATCGGCCGCTGCCGCAAGATCGAAAAGCGCGAACGCCAAGTGGCGACAGCGCTCGAATCCGTCCGCGCGCTCAGCCCCGCCGCGTAGGGCGTCATCAACGGCGGACCACCGTCGGCGAAGCCGGCGTAAGAACCATAGCCCACGCGTTCACGCGTGGGTCAGTGGATGGTGGTGTTGCGTGAGCCCGCCTGGGCGGGCGAGAGAAAGCTTTTCTTACGTTGCGACATCCGCGGCCGGAACGCTGGCGTCCCCGCAGAACCGGGTAGGCGGATCGCGCGATTGTGATCGCGTTCGCATCACCCAACCTTCCTCGCCACGAGCAGGAGACGCGGATCGCCGAGGCGGAATGGATCGTCGGCAGGCGATGAGCAGAGTTGTTCGACGACGAGGCCTACGCTCGCGAACAGCTCGCGTAATTCGGCGACCGTGTAAATCCACGTATGCGCCGTAGCCGACTCGCGAACGGAGCCGCGCACAAATGAGTAATCGACGTCGAGGCGGCTGGCCGAGGCGTCGTACGTCGCGTTCGAGAAAAAGAGGATGTCGCCGACTTCCATCCACCTTCGGGTCTGCAGCGAGGGCAGAAGCGACTCCGCGGTCGCGCCGGTCTCCAGCACGAATGCGGCGCCCGGTTTCAGCGACGCGGCAAGCGTGCGAACGAACGCGCGCGTCCCTTCGCGATCGCAGTAGCCGAAGCTGTTGCCGAAACAGAGCGCGCCGTCGAAGCGATCGCGCCACGGCAGCTCGCGCATATCGCCGCGATGCCATTCGATCGACAACCGTTCGGCGTCCGCGCGCCGCCGCGCCTCATCGAGAAACGTCGTCGAAAGATCGACGCCGGTGACGTCATACCCGCGCCGCGCCAGCGGAAGGCTGTGCCGTCCCGCGCCGCAGGCGACGTCGAGAATCGCGCCGCCCGGCGCGCCGAACGTCTTCTCCAGAAACGGAAGATCGGCATCCGCGCAAGGCGCAACCGCAACCCAGAAATCGACAGCAAGGCCGTGAAAGAAATCGTGGAACCAGTCGTTGGTGCTCATCTCGTCTCCATCGTTCGCGGGGACACACGTAAAGCAGTCCCGGCGTCAGCGGCAGGAGGTGGAAGACGAAATCAGAGATCGGCGGTGAGTTTCAGAGGCGGTCCGCGGCGAATGATAGCGGAAGTGAATCCTGCGGCGAAGCGCGCAGGATTGAGTTTGGTTTCAATGCCGGATCGCAGCGATAACGTCGTTCGGCACGATCTGGTCGCGGAAGCGGCCCCAGATGCCGCCCTGGCCGTAATTTCCGGCGGTGAAGACGACCACGAGATCGGCGTCCGGAACAACGATCAGAAGCTGCCCGCCGTTGCCGCTGGCCGCGTAGCAGCGATAGGTGCGATCGCCCGATTTCAGATCGGAGAGGTGCCACGCGTAGCCGTCGTCGCCTTCGCCGTAGAAGTTGCCGAAATCCTTCGGGTCGATACCGGTCGTGGCGGGGCTGACGTGCGCATGGGGCGCGGTCGAGGTCGCGATCCACGACGTATCGACGATCCGATGACCGTGCCACACGCCGCCGTCGAGGTACGCCTGACCGACCTTGAGAAGATCGCGCGGCAGCAGGTAGGCGCCGCCGCCGAGGTAGCCTTCGCCGGTCGGCATCAGGTTCCAGTAGTGCGGTCCGAATTGCAGCGGACGCGCGACGGTGCGTTCGAACAGCTCCGGCAGCCAGGTGCGCGTGGCGGTGGTGAGCGCGGCGCCGGCGAGATTGATGTTGGCCGAACAATACGCGTAGCGCGTGCCGGGATCGTGCGCCATCGGGAGGTCGAGCGTGTACTTCCACCAGTCCCGCTGCTGCGTCTGCGTCTGCATCGCCCCCTCGTTACCGGGCGAGGCTGGATCGTTGTCGTCGCACGCGAGACCCGAGGTGTGCGTGAGTAGATGAGCGAGCGTGATCTGCGCCTTGCGGGGATCGGGATTCGCGAACGGCCCCTTCGCCGCTAGCAGCGAATAGATCGGAGTCGCCGGTGCGATCTTGACGCCCTCGCGCATCGCCGCGCCGAGCATCACCGACGAGAAGGTCTTGCCGGCGGAGCGAAGATCGTGCGGATCGTTGCGATGGAAGCCGAAGAAGTACTCCTCGATCACCAGCTTGCCCTTGTGCGCGACGAGGATCGAGTGCATCAGTGCCGCGCGCCGGATGGACGGATCGGCATCGATCAGGCGCTGGATCAGCTTTGTCAGCATGGCCTCATCCATTCCAACGTCCGAGGCGCGCGCCGTCGCCCAGCCGTCTCCGATCGCCAGCGGTTTTCGATACACGTACTTCGCCTCGCCCGGAGGCCTCGGAAAGAACCCCGCCGCCTCGACCGGCGTGCGCCGCGTCAATTCGACGACGCGATTCATATCCGGCCAGAACATCTGCAGCCGCTCGTTCACCAGTTTCGCGGTCAGCCGAGTCTCGCTCGCACTGAACACCACGACATCGCTGTCACGCGTCACCTTGAACTGCATCGCGCCGCCGTTCGAGCCCTGCTCCGGATTTCGAAACGCGCCGATCAGCGACCCATCCGGATTGGCAAAGATCCGAAGGTAAAGCGTGAAGCGTTCTTCCAGCGGATGGATATCGCCTCGCCAAACGCCGGCGCCTGTTCGCCGCAAAATGACGGGGGAAGCAAAGGCCTGGCTCGCGCCCGAAGCATTCGGCGCCGAGGACGTGACGCCCTCCGGCTGCAGCCAGAAGCCGGTGATGGTGTTCCCCTCGATCCGTCCTCGAAACTGGCCGCGCTTGCCGAACGCAAACCGCACGTCATCGGCGTGAACATCAAAAGACGTCGTTGCGTCGGCGAGCGTCGCCGTCCACTGCGAACCCTTGCGAATGATCCGCAACTCGCCGCGCAGTTGCGGTCTAAAGCTCGATTCGCTCGACCAGAGGCCAGTGAGCGGTTCGGTCGTTTGGGCCGTCAGCGGGACCGCGGCGGAGAGCAGCAGTGCGGCAAACAGCAATCTCCTGATCATCGATCGGCCCTTTCTCGCGCTGCTTCGACACTATGGACGTACATACGCGCAGAAGGTTGGTTGAGGCAGTGGCAAAGTCGCGGGGCCGCCACAATTTTGTCCGAGTGGTGTCGTACGTATTCGATGAGCTATCCGCGGATGATCGTCTGTGCAGTGAGTCTGGTGTCAGCGATGTCACTACACGCCCAATGCGGAACCGACCGCTGGCCTGTGAAGACGAGCACGGATATTGACGCATCTCTGGTCAGCCGACAGGTCGTCCCGACTACGATCGCCTACCTCCGCAGCATTCCCGCGCCACGGCCTCTGCCGCAGACGAGCAGGGTTGCCCCAGTCGAGGAAACGATCTACTCAGTGACCGCGACACTGATCGCCTTCAAATCGGACAGCGACTCTGACTTCCACCTCGTTCTGTCGGATGAAGAAGGGAGAACAATCATCGCGGAAATCCCCTCGCCAGCATGTTCGAGCGGCGGTGTTTTCGGTCCGGACATCGCCACCGTCCGCAGCATGTTCGAAACGAAGCTCACTGCCTCCGGCCAGTTCAAAACGGTCGCGATTCCGGTCGAGGTACGTGGCGTCGGCTTCTTCGATTTCCTTCAGGAGCAGCTGGGAGTAGCGCCGAACGGTATCGAGCTTCACCCCGTGACCGGGATCAACTTCTCGCCGATCCCCGCACCCAAACCGCCGCCCGTGGTGAGCCGGCGTCGCGCCGTGGCGCCAGGAACATCCGGATCATCCGGAGCGTGTGTGCTTCCCAGCGTCACGCTCTCGCTGTCAAAAAATAGTGTGTGCTCAGGCACGCCGGTCACGCTCTCCTGGCAATCGTCTGATCCAAAAGCGTCGGTGGCAATCGACGGGCTGGGCGCTTCGTTGCCCGCGTCCGGCAGCACGACCGTAGGTTCTACGAGCAGCATCGCCTATTCAGCACGTGCCGTGAGTGCGTGCGGCGTCAGCGAGGAGGCCGTCACGGTGCTGAGCATCGCACCGGGCGCTTCGGCCTCGATCAGCGGTCCGTCATCTCTGCCGCAAGGTGCCGGCGGGACGCTGACCATCTCCGTCGCAAATGCGAGCTCGTGGTCGCTCAAGTCCGCTAACGGCAATGCGATCTCTCCTGCGGCCGGGTCGAATACAGGAGCCTTCGCCGTCCAGTACACGGCCTCGGCGAGCGGGAGCGACGTCATTACGCTTACCGCCACGAACACCGCCTGCGGTTCGATTCAGCGAACGCTGTCGATCGCCGTGAGCGCTCCGCAGCCCCAACCGCAGCCCCAACCACAGCCCGGTGGCACGTTGCGCTGCTGCGACGGAACGCTCTCGCCGACCTGCACCAGCTGCGCGAAAAAGCAAGGCTGTTGTTCTTCGCACGGCGGCGTCTGCGGATGCTGACGATGGCGTGAGCGTCGAGGGCATCGATCGACGAGCGCGACCCGAAGACCACCGCTGAGTCACGGGCGGTTCGCCACTTCCTGAAACCCTCCAGTCACGCACCCGTAGAAAGTTCTTGCATCTGGTTAAGCGTTGTAGTTAACTACATCACCTAAACTGAGCACTTACTGAAATGGACCGTGAATGGAACGACAGCCAGCCTATCTACCGCCAGCTTCGCGATCGTGTCGTCGCTCTGATCCTCGACGCCGTTCTCAACGAAGGCGATCCGCTGCCCTCGGTCCGCAACGTCGCCGCCGACTACCGGCTCAATCCGATCACGGTTCTGAAGGCTTACCAGGAGCTCGTCGACGAGCAACTCGTCGAGAAGAAGCGCGGCCGAGGGATGTACATCAATACCGGCGCGCGCGATCTGCTGCTGAAGGCCGAGCGCGAGAAGTTTCTGGCCGAACACTGGCCGAGGGTCCACGCAACGATTCGCCGGCTGGGTCTCAAGCCGGAAGAGCTGCTGGACGGCACCAAGAAAGAGGAGCGATGACATGGCCTGCATAGAAGCCCACGGGCTCCGCAAAGCGTTCGGCGACACCATCGCGCTGGACGGCGTCGATCTCCACGTGGAAGAGGGCCGAATCCTCGGCATTATCGGTCCCAACGGCGCGGGAAAGAGCACCGCCCTCCACGCCATCCTCGGTCTCACCCCGTATCAGGGCGAGCTGAAGGTTCTCGGGCGCGACCCATGGAGCCAGCGCGATGACCTCATGCGCGACGTCTCCTTCATCGCCGACGTCGCCGTGATGCCGCGCGGGATGCGGGTTTCGCAGGCGCTCGAGTATGTCGCCGGAGTTCATCCGCGGTTCGATCGCGCGAAAGCTGAAAGTCTTCTTGCGAAGACCAACATCAAGCACACCAGCAAGGTCCGCGAGTTGTCGAAAGGCATGGTCACCCAGCTCCATCTCGCGCTGGTCATGGCCATCGACGCGAAATTGCTGGTGCTGGACGAGCCGACGCTGGGCCTGGACATTCTTTACAGAAAACAGTTCTACGACTCGCTGCTGAACGACTACTTCGACCGCAGCCGCACGATCATCGTGACCACGCACCAGGTCGACGAGATCCAGGATGTCCTCACCGACGTGATGTTCATCAATCAGGGACGCATCGTCATGGAGTGCGGGATGGAGGAGTTCGAGTCCCGCTACGTGGAATTGATGGTGCGGCCGGAGAATCTCGCCGCCGCGCGCGCATACAAGCCGATGCACGAGCGGCACGTGTTCGGCCGCAGCATTCTGTTGTTCGACAAAGCGAACCGTGACGAGCTCGTGGCACTCGGCGATCTTCGCACGCCGGGCATCGCGGATTTGTTCGTCGCCGTAATGGGTAGAAACGGAGCGGATCAATGACGACAGAGCCTCCTGTCGATTCGCCCGAAGTTGCGCCGCAAATCTCGTCGCCGACGCGGCCGATGTATTGGTCGATACGCCGCGAACTATGGGAAAACCGGTCTATCTATGCCGCGCCCGTGGTCACCGCGTGCATCACGCTCTTCGGCTTCCTCGTCAGTACGATTACGCTACCGCATCGCATGCGCGCCGCAATTGCGGCAGATCCCGGAAAGCTGCACGGCGTTGTGGAAATGCCGTACGACATGACGGCCGGCCTGATTCTCGTGACCGCGTTTCTGGTCGGCGTGTTCTATTGCCTCGACACGCTGTACGGCGAGCGCCGCGACCGCAGCATTCTGTTCTGGAAATCGCTGCCGGTGTCCGACCGTACGACGGTGCTCGCAAAGGCGGCAATCCCTCTTGTGGTCCTGCCGCTGTTCTCATACGCGCTGATCCTCATCACGCAGCTGATCATTCTGATCATGAATACGATCATGTTACTGGGAAGCCCGGCCCATCTCGCCGCGCTCTACCAGAACCTGAAGTTCTTTCAGCTATCGGTGGCACTGCTGTATGCCGTCATCGTCATTGCGCTCTGGCATGCGCCCGTCTATTGCTGGCTGCTGCTGGTATCGGGTTGGGCGAAACGCGCGACATTCTTATGGGCGGTGATGCCGTTTCTGGCAATCGGCGTCTTTACAAAGATCGCCCTTGGCAGCGCATCCTTCTTTACATTCCTGGCGAATCGACTGGGCGGCTGGTTCAATAAGGCATTTCTCGTCCACGAAAAAGGAACGCCCCATTTGGAACGGCTGGCATCGCTGACGCCGGGCACATTCCTCAGCACGCCGGCACTCTGGCTCGGTCTCATCTTCGCCGCGATCTGCCTCGCGGTCACGGTGCGTATGCGCCGATATCGCGAACCAATCTAATCGAGGGTAACTCTATGACTTATACACCCATGCTCGTCGTTCATATCGCCGGCGGTCTAATCGCCGTTCTCTCCGGCTCGTTGGCCTTAGTCGTCCGCAAAGGTTCGCGCCTGCATCGCCGCTCCGGCGACGTCTTCGTCATTTCCATGCTGCTCATGGCCGCCGGAGGCGCGTGCATCGCCTTCATGAAGTCGCAACGCTTCAATGTCTTCGCCGGCGTCTTTACGTTCTATCTGGTCTCGACTGCGGCGCTGGTCGTATTACGCAAGCCGAAACAGAACGGCCGTCTCGAGCTGGCGCTACTGCTCGTCGCTCTGGCGACAGGAATCACCGCTCTCGTCTTCGGCCTGCAAGCACCCGGCAAGAGTGGTTTCGGCTATTTCGTCTTCACTACGATCGCCCTGCTCTCCGCCGCCGGCGACGTCCGCATGCTCATTCGCGGCGGCGTTGCCGGAGTGCAGCGTCTCGTGCGTCACATCTGGCGAATGTGCTTCGCCCTCTTCATCGCCGCCGGCTCCCTCTTCCTCGGCACCGCCAGCGATCCCGTCCTCCGCCGCAGCGGCCTTCGCGCGACGATCTTCACCAAGGAAATCCGCGCCACGCATCTCCCCCACGTGCCGGTGATCATCATCGTCGTCCTGACGATTTTCTGGCTCATTCGGGTACGGTTCCCAATGCGCATCGGAAGCTCGAACATCCGCACCCGATCGAGCCGATCACTCAGTGAGGAGCCGTCATGAGCACCATCGTATTGACCAGAAGTGTTACGCCGTCGATCACCGCGGAAAAGATCCTGAGCATAGCGGCGCGATTGTGGTTCGTCGTCGCCATGGCCGGCCAATGGATGTTCGCGTGCTACATCGCTGCCCTCTACGGCGGCTCGGCACTTCGAGGCGATTGGACGGCGTGGCACAAGCGGATCGCGCACGGTCACGGCCCCGCCACGCTGGGAAACACAGCGATGGCCGTTCATCTCTTTCTCGCGGTCATCATCTTGATCGGCGGACCCCTCCAACTGATCCTGCAGCTACGCCGCCACGCCCCAGCCTTTCATCGCTGGAATGGCCGTCTCTACGTGCTGGCCCTGTTCATCGCGACCATCACCGCCCTATACATGGTCTGGTTCCGAGGAACCGCCGGCGATTTCCCCCAACACGTCGGTGTCAGCCTCGACGCCGCCCTGATCATGATCTTCGCCGTCATCGCCCTGCGCTACGCCATCGCGCGCGACATCGCTAAACATCGCCGCTGGGCTCTCCGCCTCTTCATAGTCGTGAACGGCGTCTGGTTCTTCCGCGTGGGCCTGATGCTCTGGCTCGTCATCAACCACGGACCCGCCGGCTTCAATCCCAAGACCTTCACCGGCCCGTTCCTCACGTTCTGGTCCTTCGGCAACTACCTCCTGCCGCTGGCCATCCTCGAGCTCTATCTCCGCACAACCGATCGCTCAAGCTCGTCCGCCCGTTTCGCAATGGCAGCCGGTCTCATCATACTGACGGTAGCGATCGGCATCGGCGTCCTCGTGGCCACGAAGGTCATGTGGCTGCCGCGGCTTCAATGAGATCAGACGTGGTCCAGCGATGAACCTGGACGATCAGAACCGACACGCGAGAAGCGCCGCAGCGACCGTCATCAATTTCGTTTGCGCTTCCTCTGGACGTTGATCGGCACGGAGCTTCGGCGCGGAACATCGCCCGCCACCGTCAGCGTGAGAGTACGCCGTCCCTTCGTACTCGTACACGTTGTGACTTCTACTGGCACTGGGATTGGCTTGTTGTCCCAGGTCGTGAGGCTGGTGCTCGCAACGAGTTCCGCGCACCGGCCGGTGGACGCTGGAACGCTCACCTCGACATGCCGTACGGGAAGCGGCGTATCGCTGGAGTTTACGAGCCAGGCAGCATGGCCATGCGTGCCGCGCTCGACATAGAGATGGCCGGGCTCCACGACTGTCACGACCGGATTGTTGTTCTTCATCTGGACCACGAGGTAGTGTGAGAAGCCTCCCGTCTCTGGTCGGGCATAGAGGGGGGCGCCTGCTCCGCCTGCAACGTAATACTTGACCCCATCCTCGTCTGGCGCCTGGTAGAAGAGATGCTCATGTCCTTGGAAGACGGCTTTCACGCCGTATTGCTTGAAGAGTGCTTTCAGCTCGGCGGAGTTGCCAAGCGCCTTGTGATTCGCTCCATCCTCGTCATTCATCGCGGGCGTCACCTCCGTGTGAAAGAAGACGAAAATCCCGCGGGCACCCTTGTAAGCTTCAAGGTCTTTCGTCAACCAGTCCAGCTGCTCGCCATCGATCACCTGTACGTGCGGGTCGCTGGTGGTGTGTCCGCACTGCTCGGTATCGAGCGCGATGAAGTGAACGCCCCAGTAGTCGAAGGAGCCATAGAGCGCTCCGAAGCGGCTCTTGAACTGCTCTTCGGGATTCGAATCCGTGCACGGCTTCGCGCCGTGGATTTCGTGATTGCCTGGAGCGTTGAAAAGCGGCACACCTGCGTAACTGGCAAGTTTCGCGAACGCGTCGTACTCGGCGGTCAGCTCCTGAGGTGAGTCATCGTAACCATAAACGGTATCGCCGGTCCAAAGCACAAAATCTGGCCGGATCAGGTGAACCTCGTCAAAAAGGGTTTTGAGGACACGAGGCAGAGGTGCTCCCTTGGCCGTCGGCCGGTTATCGCCAGCAACGATAAAGACAAAATCACCAGTGGAGGCCGGGCTGCCAACGGTGCCGTTGATGCTGCGAATGTCTTGATCCGAGGCGTGCGCAGCGACGTTCACGAGTACGGCCGAACAGAAGAAGACAGTACGAAGCGATCGAGTCATCGCGATTTCCCTCTCTTCTAGGAGAGTCCGATTCGCGATTTTTCCTACCCTCTCTCCGAAGAAAGCGATGGGCACGCAATCGACCACACCGAGGCGGAGCGAAGAATTGCAAGCAGGACTTGGGAGCGAAAGGTCGTTGGTGGAGGCGGCGGGAGTTGAACCCGCGTCCGAGAGCAGTGAGGTCTGGCTACTACATGCTTAGCTCTCCTTTGAGTTCTCGTCCTCGTTCTGCCCGGAGAGCGGGGAACGATCGTGGACCAGCCTCTGAGGTTTTCGACGTCTGCGCCGAGACGGCGCGCGGACGCTTAGCTCACATTGATGACATCCGGACCCGACGGCGTGAGCAACCATCGGGCGGACGCTCACGGGTTTTTAGGCCGCGAGGGCGAGTTCGCTGTTGTTCGCAGCTACTCAGTTTTGATCAGATTTGCGAGGTAATCAGCTCGGCATGCAACCATGACCCCGACGTGTCCCCGTCGAAGCCGGTACGCCCCCAAATTGTCAACGATCAGGCGCTCCAAAACCCCTCGGCCCATGGCAGCATTCCTGTATGACTTCCGCCGATTTTCAACGCGAGATCGATCTGATCGTCCGACGGGCGCTCGACGAAGACCTTCCGGACATCACCAGCGAGGCCATCTTCGAACCGGGCGATCGAGGACGGGCGCGCTTTCTGATCAAGGCGCCGGGGATTCTGGCGGGACTGGCATTCGCGGAGAGGACGTTCGCGGCCATCGATCATTCGTCGTCGTTTGTAGCCAAGCGGAAGGATGGCGATGACGTGGCTGCCGGCGATGTCGTGGCCGAGGTCGGTGGAAGCGTGATCGCGCTGCTGGCGGGGGAGCGGACGGCCCTCAATCTCATGCAGCGCGCGTCCGGGATCGCTACGGCCACGCGGCGCTACGTCGATGCCGTGCGCGGAACGAAGGCGGGGATCTACGACACGCGCAAGACCGCGCCGGGGCTGCGCGCGCTCGACAAGTACGCCGTCCGTTGCGGCGGCGGACACAACCATCGCATCGGGCTGTACGACATGTTTCTCATCAAGAACAACCACGTCGATCGGGCCGGGTCGATCACAGCGGCCGTCGAGCGTATTCGCTCGAAGACGATGCCGCAGAAGATCATGGTCGAGGTTCGCAACCGCGCCGAGTTGGACGAAGCGCTGGCGCTGCGGCCGGACTTCATCCTGCTCGACAACATGGCGCCCGTCGAGATGCGCGCCGCGGTCGAGCACGTCGCCGGTGCGGTGCCGCTCGAGGCATCCGGAGGCATCACCATCGACAACGTGCGCGAGATCGCCGAGACCGGCGTCGATCGCATCTCCATCGGCGCGCTAACGCATTCGGTAGTGGCTCTCGACATCTCCATGCGAATCCAGGGTCTGTGAACTCATAACGGTAATGGCGGCCGAGCCTATGGCAACCAACGGCGCGGGCCGTGCCCGCTGGCACCACGTTTGCGGCTGGCCATTCGCAATGTCCGATCCTCAGGCCTTTCAGGTTGCTGTCGTCGATGACGATCCGGCCATCCGCCGGCTCGTGCGGCTGCTGCTCAAGCGCAGCGGGTACGAGAGCATCGAGTTCGGGATGGGGGAGGAAGCGCGTCAGCAGCTCACGCGGATCGCGTGGGATCTGGCCATCCTCGACCGGCGTCTGCCCGACATGGACGGCGTCGATCTTTGCCATCAGCTCAAGTCCGATCCCGAGCTGCGCAACCGCTACATCATCATGCTCACCGGCGAGGACGACCAAGAGGACAAGATCCAGGGCCTCGACCTCGGCGCGGACGACTACATCACCAAGCCGTTCCAGTATCCCGAGCTGATGGCCCGCATCCGGGCCGCGAAGCGGATCGTCGACCTGCAGAAGGAGCTGCTCGAGACGAATCACCGGCTGGAGTTGCTCTCCATCACCGACGGCCTGACGAAGCTCTACAACCACCGGCATCTGCAGGACGAACTGGCGCGCGCATTCGAAGAGTCGGCGCGCTACCAGCGGCCGCTGTCGTTCGTCATCGTCGATCTCGATTTCTTCAAGAAGGTCAACGACACATACGGCCACGCCATCGGCGACGAGGTGCTCAAGTCCATTTCGTCGATCTTTCAGAAATCGATCCGCACCACCGACCTCGCGGCGCGCTACGGCGGCGAAGAGTTCGCGCTGATGCTGCCGGAGACGATGCTCGAAGACGCGCTCACGTTCGCCGAGCAGATCCGGGCGAGTATCGAAGCGGCGCCGGTTCAGACGCACGCCGGTGCGATCCCGGCCACGGTCAGCATCGGCGTGGCCACCGTGCCGCACGCGCGCATCCACTCGGCGAAGGAGTTGATCGTGGCCGCGGACAAGGCGCTGTATCGCGCGAAGAAGAACGGCCGCAATCAGGTGCAGGCGGCGGAGCCGGGTCGTACGGCTCGCGCGAAGGGCACGGACGCGGCGTAGGTGCGAAGCGTTTTGAACCACAGAGACACAAAGAACACAGAAGAATCTCTCTGTGACCTCTGTGTCTCTGTGGTGAACCCCTAGGGCGTCGCCGCCACAGCGAACTCGCGCATGCGCTTGTCCACTTCCGCGCGCAGGTTGAAGACGTGCTGCTGGATGCGGTCGTCAATGCCGGGACGTGTTCCTTCCGCCGACAGCGACTCGACGGCGGATTCCAGCTCCGCGGCGTCGGTCGAAATGCGCTGAAAGCCGTAGCTGCCGCCGGAGCCTTTCAACTGATGCGCGAGGTACGTTAATCGTTGCAATGCCTCCGGCGACTGTTCGCCGTCGAGCTTCGCCTGAATCTCGCGCACTTTCTCGTCAGCCTCGGCGAGAAACTCGCGCTTCAGGTCGTCCAGTTCCAGATCCACCATCATTCCGGGCCTCTGCGGCATTGCATGCGTGATGCCGCGCCTGCTTGCACCATATGATTCCGGCGTGCCGGTCCCAGTGCTCGATGTGCCGAGGGGAGAGTTCTCGATCGAAGAGCCGTGGGCGATTCCAGGTGTGTGCGTTCCGATCGCACTGAAACGGGCCACCGACGGCGGCGCGCCGCGAATGGCAACCTCTGTGGCCGCGTACTACGACGACGACTTCCTCACCGTCGTCTTCAACGCGAAAGACGACGATGAGATCGTCGCCACCTACCTCGGTCACGACGAGCCGTTGTGGCAGGAGGATGTCGTCGAAATCTTCATCGCTCCCGAAGGCCTGACCCCGTACTTCGAGATCGAAGTCAACCCGCTGGGGACGACGTTCGACGCGCGCATCGACTCGCCGGATGGCGTCCGCGCCACGATGACGACCGATCTCGCGTGGACCTGCCACGGCCTCTTCGCGGCGCTGCGACGCGACGACGGAACGCGCATGCAGGTCGTCATCCGCATCCCATTCGACTCGCTCGGATCACATCCGAAATCCGGCGACGAGTGGCGCGCCAACTTCTTCCGCGTCGATCGCAGCAAGGTTTACGGCGACGACTTCAGCGCGTGGCACCCGGCGATGAAAACGCCGCCCGACTTCCACGTCACGGCGGCGTTCGGCGCGCTTCGCTTCGGGCCGGACAAATCCAGCTAACCTCTTGTATTACAGGGAATTCATTCTACATTTTCTGATTTGTAATCAAGACCTCGGCCATAGCAGACTAGATTGAGCGTCGGCCAAGGACCTCGCTCCCAAAAAATGATCGTCCGACTTTCCCATCTCTCTCTTGCAGCGCTTCTTTTCGTCTCCGCGGCGCACGCTGACGACCGGAGGATGTGCACCGCCCCGGCGAGCGAGTGCGAGAAGGCCATTCGCCAGCTTTCCAGCGGACGCCGCTACCTCGGCGCCGAAATCAAGGAACTCGAGCCGGGCATCATCATCAAGGCGGTCATCGACGACGGTCCTGCCTCGCGCGCCGACCTCAAGCCCGGCGACCGCCTCATGTCGGTCAACGGCCATCCCACGGTCGAGGCGAACATCAAAGACTTCAAACAGATCCTCTACAGCGCGAAAGCGACCGGCGTCCTCTGGGTCATCGTTCTGCGCCAAGGGGTCCTGAAGAAGGTGGACGTGCGGCTCGAGCCGTACACGAAGGCGCAGATCGACAATATGGTGGCGCAGCACTTGGCCCAGAGGCACGGAATCCCCAACGCCACCGCGGCGGCGCCGCAACAGTGACGACGAATGGTCCGAGACTTCCTCGCGAAGTGGAAATCAAGCCCGCGTTCGGGTGACCGGCCCAACCACGTCTCCTCGATCCTCGTCCCCTTCCTGATCGTTACCTTCGGACTCGGCGTCCTTGCCTGGCGTTCGTACGTACTTTCCGACCGCACCGAGCGCGGCGTCGACACGCTGGCCATGCAATACGCCGGCTACGCCGCGCAGATCAGCGCCAGCCGCATCGATGCCGCCGTCGGGAACGAGCAGTCGCGCGCGTCCGAGGAATGGCAGAAGGTGGAGCGGCGCTCGCCGACGTCGGCCGAGCTGCAGAAGTGGATCCGCGACAACGACTGGATCATCTCCGCGCTCTACGTGCCTGACGCCGATCCGGCCAACGCGATCTACGCCAGCGAACTGCCGGGAACGGCGCACACCAGTGCGCAGCTGACGCGCGATCTCTACTCCTCCAGCGGCATCGTCCGCTACACGTACGATCCCGCGCTGCTGCTGGCCCGCGTATATCCCGCGCTTGCACGTCAGCCGCTCGTGCAGGCGCAAGGGTTCAAGCAGGAGGCGCAGGTCGCCGTCATCGAGAATCCCTCGGCGACCGGTGCCGTGAAAACCGGCAACGGCTACGCGTTCATCGCCCCGCTGAACGCGCCGCTGTCGTCTTACGCCGTGCGTGGATTTGTCGAAACCGGCTACGGCACCTCGGGATGGGAAAACGCGCGTCTGATCAGCATCATGCTCAGCGCGTTTGCGCTGTTGCTTCTGGGACTCGGCGCCTATCTAGCGATGCGCGGCCTGGCGCACGAAGCCGACACGATGAAGTTGCGCGGCGCGCTGGTGGCGAACGTCTCGCACGAGCTGCGCACGCCGCTGTCGATGATCCGCCTCGGCGCGGAGACGCTCAAGCGCGGTGCCCGCCTGCCGGAGACGCAGCGCCACGAGATCGAAGACTCCATCCTGCGCGAAGTGCTGCATCTCTCGCATCTGGTCGAGAACGTGCTCGACGTCGCGCGCATGCAGAACAGCAGCGCGAAGGCGCTCGCCTTCACGCCCGTCTATCCGCGCGACCTTCTCACCTCGCTCATCGCTACATACGAGTCGTGGATTCGCAGCCGCGGCTTTGACGTCAAGCTGCACATTACGGACGGCGTCGACGAGCAGTCGTGGGATCGCGATGCCGTCTCGCGCGCCGTGCTGAACCTGATCGACAACGCCATCAAGTACTCGGGCGATGAAAACAAACTGATCGACGTCATCCTGCGGCAGACCGAAGAGTCGGTGGTCATCGAAGTGAAAGACCGCGGCATCGGAATCGACGCCGGCGACCTCGCACACATCTTCGAGCCGTACTACCGCGCGCAGTTCTCCGATACGCAGACCCGCCGCGGCGCCGGGCTCGGCCTCACGCTCGTGCAGCAGATCATCGCTTCGCACGGCGGCACCATCGAAGTCGAATCGAAACCGGGCACCGGATCGACGTTCCGTTTGCTCTTCCCGCGGCCGCAATCCCACGCCACCACATCCCTGGCGCAGCTCACCCCCCAGACGCTTTAGAAACTCTCGCTCACCGAGAGCCGTACAACCAGCACCGGAGATTGCGATGACGAAGATACTGATCGTGGAAGACGAAGCAGGATTGCGGCAGGGCCTTGAAATCAATCTGCGCATGGAAAACTACGAGACCGTGCTCGCCGGCGACGGCGAAGAAGCGATCCGGATCTTCCATGCCGAGTCGCCCGACCTCGTGCTCCTCGACCTCATGCTGCCGAAGAAGAGCGGCTTCGAAGTCCTCGATCACATCCGCAAGTTTTCGAAGATCCCGGTCATCCTCCTCACCGCCCGCGGACAGGAAACCGACAAGGTGCGCGGCCTGCGTGGCGGCGCGGACGACTACATCACCAAGCCCTTCGGACTGCAGGAGCTTTTCGCGCGCATCGACGCCGTGATGCGCCGCAGCGACGCGACATCGCTGACGACGAAGTCCATCTGCGAGGACACGCTCATCAAGCTCGATCCGTCCACGCGCGAAGCCTCGGCCAAGGATCAGAAGCTAAAACTCTCGCCGAAAGAGTTCGATCTGCTCATGTACCTCTTCCGCAACAAGGAGCGCGTCGTGCCGCGCGACGAGCTGCTTTCGCGCGTCTGGAACTACCGCGTCGATCTCAATCTCAACAGCCGCACCGTCGACACGCACGTGACCCGGCTGCGCCGCAAGTTGCAGAAGGCCGTCGGCACCGATGCCGCGGTCATCGTCGCCGTCGCGAAAATCGGCTACCGGTATTTGGGCGAGGCGAGCAACGCGGCGTGATGCTACATGCCGCGGAGCGGCAGATTTTTGGCACAGACCGTCTTTTGCACGACGAGATGTTTCTACATTTGACTTTCACCCCGAACCGTTTTAGCGTCACCGCCCACATGAAACGCACAACCTGTTGCCGCCGCCACAACGGTCCGTTCGATCGAGCGTAGGCGCGCAACTACAGCCACTTGCATCGAATGAGACCCGGGCGTACCGCTCGGGTCTTTTGCTTTAGGAGGAAACATGCACGGGAAGATCTACAACAACATCACGGAGCTGATCGGGCGGACGCCGCTGGTGAGGCTCAATCGCATCGTCCCCGAAGGCGCGGCGGAAGTCATCGCCAAACTCGAGTCGTTCAACCCGCTTTCATCGGTCAAGGACCGCCTGGCCATCTCGATGATTGATGAAGCGGAAAAAGCGGGCGAGATCAAGCCGGGCGACACCGTCGTGGAAGCCACCAGCGGCAACACCGGCATCGGTCTGGCGTTCGTCGCCGCGGCCAAAGGCTACAAATGCACGCTGGTGATGCCCGACACAATGTCCGTCGAGCGCCGCAAGCTGGTGCAGGCGCTCGGTGCGGAGCTGATCCTCACGCCCGGTCCGAAAGGCATCAAGGAAGCGCAGCGCGTGGCCGAGGAATACGCGGCGAATAATAAAGGGGCGTGGCTGTCCAAGCAGTTCGACAATCCGGCCAACACGAAGATCCATCGCGAGACGACGGCGCAGGAAATCCTCAAGGACACCGGCGGCAACGTCGACGCGATCGTGGCGGGCGTCGGCACTGGCGGAACGGTGACGGGCGTCGGGCAGGTGTTCAAGAAGGAGAAGCCGAAGACCCTCATCGTGGCCGTCGAGCCGATCGAGTCGCAGGTGCTCAAGGGCGGCACGCACAATCCGCACAAGCTCCAAGGCATCGGCGCGGGGATGGTTCCGGCGATCTACGACCCGAACGTCGTCGACCGCGTCATCGACGTCACGTGGGACGACGCGCAGGCCACGGCGCGGCGGCTGTCGAAAGAGGAAGGCATCTTTGTCGGCATCTCGTCCGGCGCGATTTGCTGGGCGGCGATCGAAGTCGCGAAGGAGCTCGGCACCGGCAAGCGCGTCGTGGTCGTCCTTCCGGACACCGGCGAACGCTATCTGTCAACGGCGCTCTTCGAATACACAGATCTGGTAAATCAGCCGGCCACCACTCCCCAAATGCTTGCGGCTGCGGCAAAATAACCTTTCATGAAACGGTCCCTGCTCCTGCTTCTCGTCATTGTCGCGACGCCGGCGTTCGCCTCGGATATCACGCGAGCCTCGGTCGTCGCGGCCATGAATGACTACCGCGCGGAGCATCACCTTCCGCCGCTTCGCGAGGACGCCCGACTCGATGCCGCCGCCGGCGACCGGATGCGCGACATGGAGGATCAGGCGTATTGGGCGCACGAGTCGCCCGACGGCCGCTCCCCGTTTATGTGGCTGGAGCCGAACGGCTACACGTTCCACTACGCCGGCGAAAACCTCGCCACCGGCTTCGATACGACGGAGGTGCTGGTCGAGGGATGGATGGAGTCGCCCGGCCATCGCGCCAACATCCTTTCGCCGCACTTCGAAGACTGCGGCATCGCCATCATCGACGGCATGACGATGCGGCGCGGTGTCGGCAAGTCGATTGTGGTGATGTTCGGAGCCGCTCGATAGTCAACGATTGAACGGGAACTCGTTGACCCAGTGAAAGCCGCGCGTGGTCAGCAGGAACTTCGGCAGCGGCTCGCGATGCGAAAGCGCATGTATTTTCCGGTTGCCCAGGGTGCCGTCGATGGTCAGCGTATTCGGATCGGGCTGCGCGTATGAGAGGCGCCCGTCCCACTGCGGTTCATTTCGGCGTGTGACGACGAGCATTCGTTTCTTTTCATCAATCGTTACGCGTACGCGCAGGGATGACTCATCCATCAGTTGGATCGATGCCAAAAAGCGCGAGTCGAAAACCACCCGTCGCCAGTGCGTCGGATCAATAGCCTGAACCGGCCGCCCATCGACCTGAAAGTCGTCGACACGCCAGATGCCGTAGAGCGGCGAACGGTTTCCTTGTCCGCCGAACATGCGCATGTTCTCGCGCACGTCCCGGACCGCCATCACCAGAAACGCACCCACCGCGAGCGTGCGCACGACGATTCCGGCGATTTCGAGCGCGCGGTTTTGCGTAAGCCGAGGCAGCGGCGCGGGAGTGACCGCGCGATGACGAATGAAAAAATCGACGAGCCGCGGAACGTCCGGCAGCGCGATGACGAGCGCTTCGATCAAAAGTTGGGTCGAGTAGATCTTCACCGGCACGTCGTACGCGAAGTTCAACATGACGATGTTGACCATCGCGCCTGCCGACACGAGCGCGCCGAGGAGCGCAGTGCGCCGCGTGGTCAGCAACAGACCGCCAAGCATCTCCGCCGAGCCGGAAAAGATGTTGTACGCCACCGACGCTCCCATGAACGTCCAGAGAAGTCCCATCGGTGACGCGTCGCCGAACCGCTGCATCAGGCGATCGAGCGTTGGCGCAGGAAACTGCGACGGGATCACCTTGGCGATGCCATAGCTGATCATCGCCACCGCCAGCACGAAGCGGAGATATGCGCGAAAGACGATCCACCCTTTGTCGTAACGGAGGCGGCGCCTGTCGAGGATGCTCCAGACGATCGTGATGACGATCGCGAAGATGAAGACGCAGAGAAGGCTGACCCAGTTGTAGGTCGTATCGCCGCTTCCGTTCGGGCGAATGTCGACGGAGACGTGAAGCAGGCGCGCGGCCAGATGCACCGGCGCGTCCGAGATCTTCTGAAAGATCGGAGTTAACGTTTCCCACGGGATGAAGTCGAACGGAAACGGGAAATTCATGAGGACGAAGAACGCCACGGCGAAGCGGAAGAGGATCCGTTTGGCAAGTGGCCACGGCTGCATCGCGGCATTCTGCCATCCTGAGGCGCCGGAGGCACGTAGCCGAAGGTCAAGGGCCGCATAGCATTCCGGGCTGCTAATGCCTAGTGGCGGGCGCGGTGTCGGAACGAATTCGCTGACCAATTCATGCTTGCGCGAGTCGCGGCACATTTCGCGAAGCTTTGGAGTGCCGTGGCGGCCGGGCCACCGCTTTGGGAGGGAGGGGGACGGTACGCTTCCGAAGATGGATCAAGCATCACACGCTGCGAGTCGCCACGATTCCACCGCCCTCCCAAAGCGGTGGCCTTGCCGCCGCACTCCAAAGTGCTTCGCACGAAATCGGCACCACATTCTTAAGGCCTCTCAGGATGACAGCGATAACAACTCCCGCAATCGTTGCGGATCGTCGGTCGGCTCCGCGCACATGTACGCCTCGCAGACGTAAGCGAGGACGCGATCCTGCGGACGGTTCTGCATCAGTGGCAGATCGGTCGAAGCGCCGCCCGCGACTAGCACACGATGCGGGATGTACTCCTCGCCCACGACTTTGCGCAGCGCGCGGAATGTTTCGTTATCGGCCGCTCCGGTGATCGCGATCTCCTTCGGCTGTCCCGCACGCCATTCGGCGACGCCGAGCAACAATCCGAACCCCGAGGGATAACGTTCCGCCAGCGGCGCGATTGCCGCGATCGTCTTCGTCGCGGCCTCGGCATACCGCTCCTCGCCGAAGAGCAACGCCAGACGCAGAAGGACGTCTGCAGCGACCGAGTTGCCGGACGGTGTGGCGTTGTCGAACAGATCCTTCGGACGCGTGATCAGCGTTTCGTGATCGATCGGAGTGTCGAAGAATCCGCCGTTCGCGTCGTCGGCGAATCGCTCGAGGATCTGATCTGTCAAGTGCCGCGACGCATCGAGGTAGAGCCGCTCGTGTATCGCTTCGTACGCGAGCGCGAGTCCCCAGGCGACGCCGCTGTAATCCTCGAGTAGACCAGGGATCTTCGGCGTGCGCATCAGGCGGTCGTCGACGATGCGCGTCAGCAGAAACTCGGCGTTGCGGCGGACGACGTCGCGGTAGCTGTCGCGATCGAAGGCCACCGCCGCCTCGGCGAACGCTGCCAGCATCCAGCCGTTCCATCCCGCGAGGATTTTTTCATCGCGCGCCGGCCATACCCGCTGCGACCGGACGCCATACAACTTGCACTTGCCGCGCGCGGCGACGTCGCTGAGCTGATCGAGCGTAATGCCGAGGTCTGCGGCGACCGATTCCGGATCGCGAGGAACGTTGAGGATGTTGTGGTCCTCCCAGTTTCCGGGATCCGTGACGTCGTACAGCGCGCAGAAACCCCGCCCCTCTTCCTCGCCCAGAATCGACATGACCTCGGCACGCGACCAAACGTAGAACTTCCCCTCTTCGCCTTCGCTGTCGGCGTCCTGCGTCGAATAGAACGCTCCGTCCGGCGAGGTCATCTCGCGCTGGATGTAGCCGAGGATCTCGTGCGCGATGCGCGCGAAGAACGGATCCTTCTTCCACTGCCACGCGCGCGTGTAGAGCCGCGCAAGCAACGCGTTGTCGTAGAGCATCTTCTCGAAATGCGGCGCGAGCCAGCGCGCATCGGTCGAGTAGCGATGAAAGCCGCCGCCGACCTGGTCGTACATTCCGCCGCGCGCCATCTTTGTCAATGTGTTGACGATGATCTCGTCGAGTGCGCGGTCGTTCGTGCGCCACGCGACCTGCATCAGAAAATCGAGCGTCATTGACGGCGGAAACTTCGGCGCGTTACCGAAGCCTCCGTTGACAAGATCGTAGCTCTGCGCGATGCGGGCCGCCGCGCGGTCGAGCGCGTCATGCTCCAACGTTCCGCCGCCCTGAAACTTGACGGTGCTGATGCCGCGGATCACTTCCGCCGAGGCCGCGTCGACGTCGCCGCGGCGCTCGCGATACGTGTGTGCCACATGCTCGAGCACGCGCCGGAATCCCGGCATGCCGTGCCGGTCGTCCGGCGGAAAGTACGTGCCCGCGTAGAACGGCGCACCGGCCGGCGTCAGAAACATCGACATCGGCCAGCCGCCGTGCCCGGTCATCATCTGCACCGCTTCCATGTAGATCGAGTCGACGTCCGGCCGCTCCTCGCGATCGACTTTGATCGAGACAAAGTGCTCGTTCAACACCGCCGCGATCGCATCGTTCTCGAACGACTCCCGCTCCATGACATGACACCAATGACACGCCGAGTACCCGATCGACAAAAACACCGGCTTGTCCTCGGCACGCGCCTTCGCGAACGCCTCATCGCCCCACGGATACCAATCGACCGGATTGTGCGCGTGCTGGAGAAGGTAGGGGGAGGTTTCGTTGGCGAGGCGATTCATGAATTCAGAGTCTATGCCGGTAACGCAAGGGGACGGTTTCACGCGGAGACGCGGAGCGAGCGGAGCCCCCGTCGCGATCTCCGCGTGAAACCGTCCCCTTTGCGTTTACGCCTTCGGGTGCGCCTTCTTGTACACGGCGATCAACTGCCAGTCGTTTAGGTGCGTGTATTTTTGCGTCGTCGAGAGCGAGACGTGGCCGAGGAGCTCCTGGATGCCGCGGAGGTCCGCGCCGGCGTTGAGGAGGTGCGTGGCGAAGGAGTGCCGCATCGTGTGCGGCGAAACGCCCGCGCGCAGCGACGCCTTGCGCACGTAGCCGTCGAAGAGGCGCCGCACGCTGCGCGTGGTGATGCGCTGGCCGCGATAGTTGACGAAGAGCGCCGGCTCTTCGACGTCGGCGACGAGCGTGCCGCGAACCGCCAGCCAGGCGCGGATCGATTCCTCCGCCTTCGACCCGAACGGTACGATGCGCTCCTTCGAACCCTTGCCACGCACTTTCACAAGCCGCGCGCGCAACTCGACATCATCGATGTTGATTCCGACCAGCTCACTGATGCGCAACCCCGAGGCATAGAGCACTTCAAGAAAGGCGCGGTCGCGGATGCCGAGCGGTGTCGAGGTGTCGGCCTGTTCGAGCAGCAGCACGACGTCCGACGGCTGCAGCACCGAGGGGAGGTGCTTCTCCCGTTTCGGCGTGGCAACGTTGCGGGCCGGATTCGCTTCGACCGCTCCTTCCCGCATCAGGTACTTGAAGAACGACCGCATCGCCGACAGATGCCGCGCCGCCGAGGCGCGCGCCAGTTTGCGCCGCGCAAGATGCGCAAGATACGAGCGGACCGCGAGGTGATCGATGCGCTTCAGTTCCAGCTGATCGCGCCCGAGCGTGAAGTAGTCGTTGCAGAGAAACGCGACAAACGATTCGAGGTCGTCGCGGTACGCCGTGATGGTGTTGACGGAGACGTTCCGCTCGTAGGTGAGGTAGTCGAGAAACTCGCCGATTTCGTTCGTCACGCCCGCGCTCCCGGCAACGATGATACGCGCCCCATGGGAAGACTTTTCACGCGGAGACGCGGAGAAGAGAGCGATCAAACAAAAGGCCCCAATCGCCCAGGGCTTCTTGCCGACCAGGAGTTCCCAGTCCCAGACAGAAGACTAGGCGGGAGCAATACCGAGGTCAAACTGACCTTCCGTTGCGCCTGCGGCACAGCGCGTGCTAGGTTCCGTCCCTTCCCGGAGGCTGTAGATGAGCGACGACGCTGCGAACCTGAAGAAAACTCCCTTGAACGCAGTCGAGCATGAGCTTGGCGGGAAGATGGTCGATTTTGGCGGGTGGGAGCTGCCGGTGCAGTTCGCCGGGATTCTCGAAGAGCATGCGGCCGTCCGCGAGCATGTCGGGCTGTTCGACGTCTCGCACATGGGCGAGCTGACGGTCAAAGGTCCGGATGCGCTCACACTTCTGCAGCGGGCCACGTGCAACGACGTTTCAAAGCTGGAGAACGGGCGGGCGCAGTACAACGGGCTGCTCTATCCGACCGCGGGATTCGTCGACGACATCCTCATCTATCAGAACTCGTCCGATGACTTCTTCATCGTCGTCAACGCGTCGAACACCGACAAGGATTACGAGTGGATTGCCGATGCAGCGAAAGGGATGGACGTCGAAGTCCGCAACGTCAGCGCCGACTACGCGCAGCTCGCGTTGCAGGGTCCCGAGGCGGAGCGGTTGCTGCAGCCGCTGACCGCCGTCGCGCTCGGCGCGATGAAGTACTACCACTTCGGTTCCGGCAACGTGGACGGCGTTCCGGCTATCGTTTCGCGCACCGGGTACACGGGAGAAGACGGGTTCGAGATCTACGTTGCGCCCGCCGAGGGGCCGCGAATCATGCGCAAGCTGATCGAAGCCGGCGCGAAACCGTGCGGCCTCGGCGCGCGCGACACGCTACGGCTTGAAGCGAAGATGGCGCTCTACGGCAACGACATCGACGAGACCACCACTCCGCTCGAAGCCGACCTCGGATGGATCGTGAAGGTCGACAAGGGCGACTTTTTCGGACGCGATGTCCTGCAGCGCGAGAAGGCGGAAGGGCCGCGCCGGAAGCTCGTCGGATTCGAGATGGTCGACCGCGGTATCGGCCGCCACGGCTATCCGGTCGTCGACGGCAGCGAGGAGATCGGCGTCGTCACCAGCGGCACCCACTCGCCGACATTGAAAAAAGCGCTCGGTCTCGCATATCTTCCGCTCGACAAATCGGCGCCCGGCACCGAATTCATGGTCCTCATCCGTGGAAAAGAGACGCGGGCGCGCGTCGTTCCCACGCCGTTTTACAAGCGCGCGAAGTGACGAAGGAGCAATCCATGACACCTGAAGACAATCGGTACGCCAAGAGCCACGAGTACGTTCATCCCGAGGCCGAAGGCGACCTGGTGGTCATCGGCATCACCGACTACGCGCAAAAAGAACTTGGCGACGTCGTCTTCGTCGAGCTGCCGCAGGTCGGGACGGAGCTGGAGCAGGGCGACGAGTTCGGCAGCATCGAGTCAGTAAAAGCCGTCTCCGAGCTTTTTTCGCCGGTGTCGGGCGAAGTCGTCGAGGTCAACGACGCGCTCAATCTCAAGCCGGAGCTGATCAACACCGATCCGTACGGCGACGGCTGGATGATGAAGATGCGCCTCAGCACGCCCGAGGAGGTCGACGAAATGATGACCGCCGAGGAGTACGAGGAGTACGTTGAGAAGGAATCCGCGCACTAATCAGTAATGTCCCTACCCGATCCCCTTACCGATCAACATCGCTACATTTCGAACGCCTCGCAGGACGTCAGCGAGATGCTTGAGGTCATCGGCGTCGATTCGATCGATCGCCTGTTTGAAACGATCCCTGACGACGTAAAACTGACCGAGCTGCTGAACATCCCCGGCCCGTGGTCGGAGATCGAGTCGCGGCGCTGGTTTCGTGCGCTGGCGGCGAAGAACCTGACCGCGGTCGATCACGTCTCCTTCCTCGGCGGCGGCGCGTATCTGCACTACCAGCCGGCGTGCATCGATCAGCTTCTGCTGCGCGCCGAGTTCCTGACGTCGTACACGCCATATCAACCCGAGGTGTCGCAGGGGACGCTGCAATCGATCTTCGAGTATCAGACGCACCAGTGTTTGCTGACAGGACTCGACGTCGCCAACGCCTCGCTCTACGACGGCTCGACCGGATTGTGCGAGGCGGTGCTGCTTGCCGAGCGCGTGGTGCGCAATCGCAAGAAGGTCGTGATCGCGAAGTCGGTGCATCCGCAATACACGGAGACCGTTCGCACCTACGTCCAGAACCTCGGCTACGAGATCGTGGAAGTCGGCTGGACGAACGATGGCCGCATCGATACCGGCGCCCTTCGTGAAGCATGCACGAGCGATGTTTTCGCCGTGGCCGTGCAGTCGCCGAACTTCCTCGGCGTGATCGAGGATTACGACGCGATCGCGCAGATCGCCGACGCCGCGGGCGCGGTGAAGATCGCCGTCATCGCCGAGGCCACATCCCTCGGCATTCTCACTCCGCCGGGCGCGCACGGATTCGACATCGCCGTCGGCGAAGGACAGGCGTGGGGCGTTCCGACGCAGTACGGCGGTCCGTTCGTCGGCTTCATGGTCGTCAAGGATGCGCTGAAGCGGCACATGCCGGGACGCCTCGTCGGCGAGACGGTCGACGTCGACGGCAAGCGCGCGTACGTGCTCACCCTCGCCACGCGTGAGCAACATATCCGCAGGGGCAAAGCGACGTCGAACATCTGCACGAACGAGGCGCTGATCGCGCTGGCCGCGAATATGTACCTCTCGCTCATGGGCAAGGAAGGGCTGCGCGAAGTCGGCCAGCAGTGCCTGAGCAAGGCCGCGTACCTGCGCGGCGAATTGCAGAAAATCGGATCGGTGATCCTGCCGTTCAGCGGTCCGATTTACAACGAGTTCGTGGTGCGGACGCCGTTCCCTGCTGCGGAAATCCTGGCCGATCTCGAGCACGAGAAGATCCTCGGCGGCATTCCGCTGGGGCAGTTCTACCCAGATCACGACAAGGGCCATGACAACGAGTTCCTGGTCGCCGTCACCGAGCTGCACACGCGCGAGCATCTCGATCAATTCGTCGGCGCATTGACGGCGGCCATTTCGAGGGAGCGGCGATGAGCACGATTCCGTCCTCTCCCGATCGCCAGCTCATCTTCGAGCACTCGAAGCGCGGACGCCGCGGCTATCGGCTGCCGGATCTCGATGTACCTTCAGCGGAATTGTCATCGTCGCTAATACGCGACGAAATCGCGGACGAAGTTGAAGTCTCCGAGGTCGATGTCATCCGACATTTCACGCGGCTGTCGAAGCTGAATGTCTCGATCGACGCCGGCCTTTACCCGCTCGGCTCGTGCACGATGAAGCACAACCCGCGGTTGAACGAGGAGATCGCGCGCACGCCCGGCTTCGCGCTGTCGCATCCGCTGCAGCCGGACCACCAGGTGCAGGGCAACCTCGCGCTGTTGTGGCACATCGAGCGCACGCTGATGGAAATCTTCGGCATGCCGCGCGTGACGCTGCAGCCGGTGGCCGGCGCGCACGGCGAGCTGACCGGCATCCTCATGGTTCACAAGGCGCTGGCAAAGAGCGGCAACGCGCGCAAGTACATCCTGATCCCCGATTCCGCGCACGGCACGAACCCGGCCTCGGCGGCCTTCGCCGGCTACCAGATCAAGGAGCTGAAGTCGAACAGCCGAGGAACGGTGGACATCGACACGCTGGCCGCGGCGGTGACGGACGATGTTGCGGCGCTGATGATCACCGTGCCGAACACGTTGGGCGTGTTCGAAAGTGACATCAAAAAGTTCGCCGAAATCCTGCACGATAAAGGCGCATATCTTTACTGTGACGGCGCGAACCTCAACTCCTTCGTCGGCATCGCCCGGCCGGGCGATATGGGCATCGACGTCATCCACTCGAACCTGCACAAGACGTTTTCCACGCCGCACGGCGGCGGTGGTCCGGGCGCGGGTCCGGTCGGCGTTTCCGAGAAGCTGGTGCCGTTTCTGCCGACGCCGACGGTGGAGCAGCGCGAGGATGGGACGTACTACCTCGATCACGGCCATCCCGATTCGATCGGCCGCGTGCGCGCGTTCAACGGCAACTTCAACGTGCTCGTGCGCGCGCTGACCTACATGCGCTCGATGGGTCCGGACGGCCTGCGCCGCATCGCCCAGATCGCGGTGCTGAACGCGAACTACATCCGCGCGAGATTACGCGGCTCGTATCACCTGCCGTACGACGCGCCGTCGCTGCACGAGGTCGTTTTCAGCGATAAGTTGCAGACGGCGAAGGACGTGCACACGCTCGACATCGCCAAGCGGCTGATGGACTACGGCTTCCATCCGCCGACGATCTACTTCCCGCTCATCGTGGCCGGCGCGCTGATGATCGAGCCGACCGAAAGCGAGCCGAAGGAAGAGCTGGACGCCTTCTGCGACGCCATGATCGCCATCGCCCGTGAGTGCGAGGAGCGCCCCGAACTGGTCCGCAGCGCGCCGCACACAACGCCAGTACGGCGGCTGGATGAGGCGCGGGCGGCGAGGCAGCCGGTGCTGCGCTGGCGTAAGTAGTTCGCACTAATCCAGCACTGCTGATCCGCGCTTTCCCTACGGCGTCAACGCCTCGGTGCTCCTCGGCATCAGCAGCACTTCGTTCGCGTTCATCGTGAAGTCGATCCACTCCGGCATCGACTCTTTGTGGCGGATCAGGAACTCCGACAGCTCGTCTTCGATGTAACGCTGGATCGCGCGGCGCAGCGGGCGCGCTCCGGAGTTCGACTCTTCCTCGGCGCGTCTTAGCAGCCAGTCGATCACGGAATCGTCGATGGCGATCTGGACGCCCTTCTGAACAAGCGCGAGGTTGACGTCGTCGACCAGCAAGCGGCAGATGGCGCGGAGCTCGTTCTGCGTCAGCGGGTTGAAGATGATGATGTCGTCGATGCGGTTGATGAACTCGGGGCTGAACTCTTTCTTCAGCTCCTGATGAATCATCGCCTCGGCGGACTTCTGATCACCCTCGCTCGACTGCTCGCGGAAGCCCATGTGCCCTTTCGTGGTCAGGAAGCGCGTGCCGAGGTTACTGGTCATGATGATCAGCGTGTTGCGGAAGTCGACCTGATTGCCGAGCGAGTCGGTCAGGATGCCGTCCTCGAGAATCTGCAGAAGGATGTTGGCGATATCAGGATGCGCTTTCTCGATCTCGTCGAGCAACACGACCGAGTACGGATTGCGGCGAACGCGCTCGGTGAGCTGTCCGCCTTCTTCGTGGCCGACATAGCCCGGCGGCGAGCCGATGAGCTTCGAGACGGCATGCTTCTCCATGTACTCGGACATGTCGAAGCGGACGAGATGACGCTGCGATCCGAAGAGGAACTCGGCGAGCCGGCGCGCCACTTCTGTTTTACCGACGCCGGACGAGCCGAGGAAGATGAACGATCCCATCGGACGGTTCGGAGAGGCTACGCCGAGGCGTGAGCGGCGGATGGCGCGCGAGATCGCGCGGATCGCTTTGTCCTGGCCGACCACGCGGCGCATCAGCGAGTCTTCCATGTTGATCAGCTTCGCTGCTTCGTCGGCTTCGATCGACGTGACCGGGATGTCCGTCCAGGAGCTGATGATCTCCTCGACGTCTCTCTTGGTCACTTCCATCAGCTCTTCGCCGACAGTGTCGCGCTCCTGCTTGAAGCGCTCGACTTCTTCCTTCAGCTCGATCTCGCGCTCGCGCAGAAAGACGGCCTTCTCGAAATCCTTGTCCGAGATGGCCTTCTTCATCTCCTTGACGATCGAGCGGATCTCCGACTCCAGCCGCCGCAGGTTCTGCGTGTCGGCCACGCGGCGCAGTTTCACCTTGGCTCCGGCTTCGTCGATGATGTCGATCGCTTTGTCGGGAAAGAAACGGTCGGTGATGTAGCGGTTCGATTGATAGACGGCGCTGCGGATGGCCGTATCCGAGTACTTGACCTTGTGGAAACTCTCGTAGCGTTCTTTGACGCCTTCGAGGATCTGCAACGTCTCGAGCTCGTTCGGCGGCGCGACGTTGATGGCCTGGAAGCGGCGCAGCAGCGAGCGGTCCTTTTCGATGTAGCGGCGATATTCGCGGATCGTGGTCGCACCGACACAGGAGATCTCGCCGCGCGACAGCGCCGGCTTGAGGATGTTCGCGGCATCGAGCGATCCTTCCGCCGATCCGGCTCCGATGAGCGAGTGGATCTCATCGATGAAGATGATGATGTCCGTGTTTTCCTTGAGCTCTTTGATGATGCCCTTGAGCCGCTCCTCGAACTGGCCGCGGTACTTGGTGCCGGCCACGATGAGCGAGAGGTCGAGCGAGAGAATGCGTTTGTTGGCGATGAAGAGCGGGACGTTGCCGTCGACGATGCGCTGCGCCAGACCTTCTACGATGGCAGTCTTGCCGACGCCCGGCTCGCCGAGAAGGATCGGATTGTTCTTCGTGCGGCGCGAGAGGATCTGGATGATGCGCTCGACTTCCTTCTCCCGTCCGATGAGCGGATCGAATTGCGCGGAGTGCGCCATTGCCGTCAGATCGCGCGCGTATTCGGCCAGGAAGGGCAGCTCTTTCTTCTGCTTGTCGGCCTCGCGTTCTTTCAGGATCGAGATCGTCTCCTCGCGCACGCCGTAGACGTTCAGGCCTTTGGCGGTGAGGATGCGCGCGGCGGTCGATGACTCGACGCGCAGGATTCCGATGAGCAGGTGTTCGGTACCGACGTACTGATGCAGCATCGACTCCGCTTCATGCGCTGCGTACGCAAGGATCTTTTTCGACTCCTCGGAGAGCGGCAGTTCGGCGGAGGAGGAGATGCGGTCGACGAAGAGACGATCGCCTTCGACTTCGCGGCGAATCTGTTCCGGCTTGACGTTAAACCTGGAGAAAATCTCCTTGATGATTTCCTCCCCCTCGCGCAGGACGCCGAGGAGGATGTGTTCGGACTCGATGACGCGGGAGCCGAGCTTGGAAGCTTCGTAACGGGCGAAGAAAAGAGCGCGTCGTGCTTTCTCGTTGTATTTTTCGAACATGGGAGTTGGACGTAGTTTAACCCCGGCTGCCAGCGCTCATCTCGAATACACGGTCACAGCGCGCAGCCAGATCACGATTGTGCGTGACGATCACCGACGTCAGACCGCGCTTGCCGTGACATTCCCGCATCAGATCGAAGACCCGCTCGCTCGTTTCGAGATCGAGATTTCCGGTCGGTTCGTCAGCCAAAAATAAGAGCGGATCCGCCAGCAGCGCGCGCGCGATGGCCACGCGCTGCTGCTCGCCGCCGGAGAGCTGATTCGGGAAATGACGGGCTCGCCGTTCCAGTCCCAGTTCCGCCAGCAGCGCAGCGGCGCGTGTTAACGCTTCGTCCTTATCGAACCTTCCAATCCATCCCGGCATGGCCACGTTTTCGGTGGCCGTGAACTCCGGCAGCAGATGATGAAACTGAAAGACGAACCCGACGTTGCGATTGCGAAACCGCGCCAGCTCGTCATTCGACATCGACGAAACTTCGGCATCCCCGACACGAATGATCCCGCTATCCGGCCGATCGAGTCCGCCAAGAAGATGCAGCAGCGTCGACTTGCCGATGCCCGACGGCCCGACGATGGCCAGCATCTCGCCACGTTCGACGGTGAGCTCGAGGTCGTTGAGCACCGGCACCGGAACCTCGGCGTTGCGATATGTCTTCGAAAGCGACCGCGCCTCGAGAAAGGGCATCAGGCCGCTATCTTATCTGCGGACATCTGCGTCATCTGCGGATAAAAACTCATCCGCAGATTTCGCAGATGAAACGCAGATGGGCTAGCGGGTAGTTGATGTTGCCTGGAGTGCAGGAGCCGGTGTGGCGCCGACGCCGACCGTGCCGGTCACCGCGAACACCGGCATCTTCTGCTTCAGGCCTTTCAGCGCGAACTCGCCGAGCGACTCGGTCTCGAAGCTGCCCATGATGCGGTCCATCGTGTTCTGGGAGATGACGACCTGGCCAGGTTTGGCCACGCCGCTTTCGAGGCGGGAGGCGATGTTGACCGATGATCCGAGGACCGTGTAGTCGACGCGCTTCTCCGTGCCGACGTTTCCGACGACCGCCAGGCCGCTGTTGATGCCGACGCGCACCATCACCGGCGGCAGGTTCGTCTTTGCACGCTCGACGTTCCACTCGTTGACCATCCGCTGGAGCATGAGGCCCGTCAGGACCGCGCGGTCGGCGTGATCGTCCTGTGGCAGCGGCGCGCCGAAGAAGGCCATCACCGCGTCGCCGATGAATTTGTCGAGCGTTCCGCCGTACGCGAAGATCGATTCCACCGCGCACGAGAAAAAGTGCGACAGGAACTCGGCCACTTCTTCCGGCTTCTTCGTTTCCGACATCGGCGTGAAACCGCTGATGTCCGCGAAGAGGATCGAGAGATCGGTGCTGCGCACTTCCGATTCCGTCGAGATCAAGCCCTTCACGATTTCGTCGACGACCGCCGGCGAGTGATAGCGCTCCATGCGCGCGCGGATCTTGCGCTCTTCCTCGATCTTTTCTGCGAGCTGTGCGCGCTCGATTGCCACGGCCGCGAAATTCGCCAACGCCGTCAGCAGATCGAGATCCTCTTCCGTGAAGCTCCCGATGTGGATCGGCGAGTCGACCTGCACGGCGCCGATGACGCGCTGCCGGTTCCACAGCGGCACGCACATCGCCGAGCGGATGCCGTGGATCGCGATCGACTTCCCGCCGAGGAGCCGCGCGTCTTCGAGCGCGTTCGAGGTCATCAGCGCCACCTGCTGCTGCGCGACCATCTTCAGGATCGTGCGCGAGATGGGGATGTCCTGCTGTTCCGCGCCGTCGATGAACTTCGTCAGCTTCGGAACCGGATTGCCCTCTTCGTCGAACAGGATGATCAGTCCGCGCTCCACCGGCAGGTAGCGGAAGATGATGTCCATCACCGTCGTCAGCACGACCTGCAGCTCTTCCGACGCCAGCAGCGCTTTGGCCACCTGCACGAGAACCTGGAAAATTTTCTCGCGCGATACCGCCGGCTCGCGAAGCCCCGGCTGCGACGGCGGACGGGTGATCGGCGCTTTGCTGTCGAGTGCTTCGTTGAGGTCGAGCCCGAACTCGGAATTGAAATCGGAGATGCGGCGGATGACGGTGCCCGAGGGGTTGTCGAACATCGAGTCGGCGTTGAAGTCGACCGACGGCATCGCGCGCGCGTCGAGCAGCACCGACCCCACCGACAATTTGTCGCCCGCCGCGACCTGCGCCTCGGTGACGAGATTCCCGTTCAACTTCACGCCGTTCGTCGATTTCAGATCGACGATCCACCAGTTGTCGCCGCGCAGCTCGAACCGCGCATGCTTCCGTGACACCGACGGATGGTTGAGGATCAGGTCATTTCCCTCGGTGCGCCCCACCGACAGCTCATCCTTCAGGTCCATGACCCGCGGCACGCCCAGATCGACGTAGTGAAGTTGGAGCTGCTCCATCGAGGGAAGCGATTATAGCTGGCGCGCTGCAGTGACGCCTCGCGGATACCTTGGTGCGCATTGCTACGCTTCTGCCGCGTGAGCGGCGCGAAAGGCCGCCGGAGGTGGCCCGTACGGTAGCCGGCGGTCCGAGCGAAGCGAGCGACGGCCGGAACGACCAACGCGCCCGACTCTCCGACCGCGGCAGTGGTCGCGGAGGGAATTCACGCCGCTTGGTATTTGATACGCGACCCCTGCCGGGGTCGATGACGAATTCGCGAATTGATTCCGGTGGTCGCTCGCTGGCGCTCGGACCACCGGCTACCGTCCGTGACGCCATCCGGCGTCGTTGGGTATGTCTACGCGATCGCCATCCCTTCGATGTCCAGCTCGTGGATCGGCATGCCGAGGGTGCCTAGCGGCTCGCGGATTTGCGAGGCATTGCCGACGATCACGATGATCACCTTGTCGGGGTCGATGTACTTCTCCGCGACGTGCTCGACGTCGTGCTTCGAGATCGCGCCGATGTTTTCGCGGTAGCGGTCGAAGTAGTTCGTGGGCAGGTCGTAGAGCTCCATGTCGATGAGGCGGCCGGAGATGTCGCTGGCGGTTTGAACGGTCGAAGGGAAGGAGCCCATCAGGTAGTTTTTCGTGTCTTCGAGCTCCTGTGTTTCGACGTCGCCGGTACGGATTCGTCGCAACTCGGCGAGAACCTCGGTGATCGACTCGCGGGTGACCTCGTTGCGCACCGGGGCGCTGACGACGAACGGGCCGGCCTGGCGGCGGAACGCGAAGGTCGATCGCGCGCCGTAGGTATAGCCATGCTTTTCGCGGAGGTTGAGATTGATGCGAGAGTTGAAGACGCCGCCGAGGAGCGCGTTCATCACGGAGAGGGCGAAGTAGTCCGCGGTGCTGCGGGCGATACCGATGTGGCCGATGCGGATTTCGGATTGCACGGCGGTGGGGCGGTCGATCAGGTAGATGCGGCTGGAGTCGAAACTCTTCGGCGTGATCTGCGGGCGCGTCGGAAGTTCGGCGGTGGGCCAGTCGGCGAAGAGACGCGAGGCCGCTTCGAGCGCGCGATCGGCGTCGACGTCGCCGGCGATCACGATCGAGCCGTTGTTGGGGACGTAGTGCTCCGCGTAGTAGCGGCGGATATCGGCGATGCTGACGCGTGCAATGGAGTCGGGATTTCCGATGATGGTGTTGCCGTACGCGCCGCTGCCGTAGATCAGGTTCGAGAAGCGTTTCCCGGCGATTGCGCCCGGCTCATCGCGCTGCTGGAGCAGCTCCATCAGCCGCTCGGCGCGGACGCGTTCCAGCGACGACTCGGGAAGCATCGGCTTGCGATTCACGTCCGCGAAGATGGCGAACGCCTCGGCGAAGGTGCGCGATAGCGAATCGACGGAGATGTAGGACGCATCCCAATCGGCGCCGCTGCCGAGCGACGCGCCGAGGAGGCCGAGATCCTCGGCCAGGCGGACGGCGTCGCGGTTGCCGGCGCCTTCGTCGAGTAGCTCGCCGGTGAGCGAGGCAAGGCCGGCAAGTTCGGGCGTGTCGTAGTCGGCGCCCGAACGAATCAGCGTACGGACAGACACCAGCGGCGCGTTGTGATTCTCGGCCACCAGCACGCGCAGGCCGTTGTCGAGCGTGCGTCGCGCGACTTGCGGGAAGTGATACGGCCGTGGCGGACCCGGTTGCGGAGCCGTGCTTCTATCGACGCTGCGATCGACGGTCATGCGTTCTCCGGGACGAACGTGCTGGTCACGCGATTGTCGGCGACGAGGTACTGCCGCGCCACGCGCTGCAGATCGTCGCTGGTCGCTGCGCGGTAGGGATCCAGCCACGTGTGCACCAGGCTCGGATCGTTGAAGTAGGTCGACATCATTCCGATGAGGTCCGCGCGCGCGTCGTAGTTTTCGATTTGATGCGCGTACTCGACCTCGGCGCGATTCTTCGCGCGTGTCAGCTCGTCCGCTGTGACACCGCCGTTCGCGACGCGCGCGATTTCGGCGTCGATGGCGCGCTCAACATCCTCGATCGCTACGTTCTCATTCGCCGTCGCCTGCATTATGAGAATCCCGGTGGCCTCGGTGGGCAGCACGTACGCGGCGACGTCGGTGGCGATCTGCTGTTCGAGCACGAGCGCCTTCTCCAGCCGGCTGGCCTTGTCGCCGCTGAGAACGGAACTGAGCAGGTCGGCGGCGATCCAATCCGGGTGACCCATTTTCGGGAAGTGATAGAGACGATAGACGCGCGGAAGCTGGACGGGCGACGGGAAAACTTCGCGGCGCTCTCCGTTCAGCGGACGGCGTTCGAGGTCGAAGTGAGGAATCGAACCGCCTGCCGGAATCGAAGAAAAGTATTGATCGACCAGACGCTTCGCTTCATCGGGAACGAAATCGCCGATCAGTGTCAGCGTGGCGTTGTCGGGGCGGTACCACGTAGCGAAGAACTCGCGGATGTCGTCGAGCGACGCCGCGCCGAGGTCTTCCATCGAGCCGATGGTGGGCCAGTGATAGGAGTAGTCGGGATCGTAGGCGAGATGCAGCAGCCGCTCGAAGGCGGTGCCGTAAGGGACGTTGTCGTAGCGCTGGCGTCGCTCTTCCTTCACCACCTCGCGCTGGATGTCGAGCTTCTCCTGCGTCAGCGCCGGCAGGAAGTAGCCCATGCGATCCGATTCGAGCCAGAGGCCGAGAGCGAGGTAGTTCGACGGCAGCGTCTCGAAGTAGTTCGTGCGGTCGAAGAACGTCGTCCCGTTCAGGTTGCCGCCGACCGACTGCACGTAACGAAAGTGCTCGTTGTTGCCGACGTGCTCCGAGCCGGAGAAAAGCATGTGCTCGAACAGATGGGCGAAGCCGGTGCGGCCGGGCCGCTCGTTCTTCGAGCCGACGTGGTACCAGAGATTGACTGCGACGAGAGGTGCGGAATGGTCTTCGTTGAGAACGACGCGAAGTCCGTTGTCGAGGCGATAGTCTTCAAGGGCGAGCATCGGGGTGGGTTTGTATCACAGGGCCACCGGCGCAAGACGTGGAAGAGTGAAGGGTGAAATGAAGAGCGAAGGGCAAAGTTCTGCGCTTTCACTCTTCACTCTTCACTCTTCAGTTATCCTTTCCCACCGTGCCGCCGCTGCCGTTCCGTCATATCGCCGTCGAAGGGCCGATCGGCGCCGGGAAAACATCGCTGGTGAATCTGCTGGCGAAGCGGTTCCGCGGGACGAAGATCCTCGAGGACGTCGACAACCCGTTCCTGGCCGAGTTCTACAAAGACAAGCGCGGCGCGGCCTTTCGCTGCCAGCTCTTCTTCCTGCTGTCGCGCTACGACCAACAGCGGACGATCAGCCAGCGCGACCTCTTCACGGAGCTGATCCTGGCCGACTATTCGTTCCCGAAGGACAAGATTTTCGCGTACATGACGCTCGAAGACTCGGAGCTGATGATCTACAACCGGCTCTACGAGATGCTGCGCGAAAGCGTGCCCAAGCCGGACCTGGTCATCTATCTGCAAGCGTCGCTTGATACACTGATCAAACGCGTGAAGAAGCGCGGACGGGCGTACGAGAAGTCGATCTCGCAGGATTATCTTAAAGAGCTCAGCGAGGCGTACTCGCACTACTTTTACCGGTACGACGAGACGCCATTGCTGGTCGTGAACACGAACGAGATCGATTTCGTCAACACGCCCGAGCATTTCGATCAGCTCATCGAGCAGATCGCAAACGCGAAGAAGGGAACGCAGTACTACGTACCGCTTGGATCCTGAGTCGACGGACCGAGACGGGGTAGATGAAGAGTGAAGGGTGAAGAGTGAAGAGTGAAGGCGGCGCGCTTTCACTCTTCACCCTTCACTCTTCACCCTTTGTTGCTCCCCCTCTAGGTCCACTGGAGGAGAGATGGACAAACGAATCACCGTCCCCGCCGTACGCGCCATGAAGGGCGCGAAGCGCATCGGGATGATCACCGCATACGACTACCCCAGCGCGAAGGTGGCCGACGCCGCCGGCAGCGACATCATCCTGGTCGGCGACTCCCTCGGCATGGTGGTGCTCGGCTACCCCGACACGCTCAGCGTCACCGTTGACGACATGCTTCACCACACGCGCGCCGCCGTCCGCGGCGTCGCGCACGCGCTCATCGTCGGCGACATGCCTTATCTCTCGTACCACGTGTCGGCCGAGGAGTCGGTGCGCAACGCAGGACGCTTCATCCAGGCCGGCGCGCACGCGGTGAAAGTCGAAGGCGGCAAGCCATCGCGCATCCGCGTGATCGAAGCGATCCTCGATGCGGAGATTCCGGTGATGGGTCACATCGGACTGACGCCGCAATCCGTCAACGCCCTCGGCGGATTCAAGCTGCAGGGGAAGAATCTCGACGACGCCCGACGCTTAGTCGACGAAGCGCAGGCGCTCGATCAAACCGGCTGCTTCGCGATCGTGCTCGAATGTGTCCCCTCCGAACTCGCAGCGATGATCACCGAACGCGTGTCGGTACCAACCATCGGAATCGGCGCCGGCCCCGCCTGCGACGGACAGGTTCTCGTCTTCCACGATCTCCTCGGACTATACGACGGCCACACCCCGAAATTCGTCCGCCGCTACGCGAATATCGCCGACGAGATGCGCACCGCGATCGAGCACTACCTCGCGGACGTTCGCGACGGTTCGTTCCCCGACGATGCGAAGGAATCGTTCCACGCCGCCAGCGCGGATGAGTTGCGCGCGCTGTATGGCGAAGGCGTCGTCATCGAGATGCCGAAGGCGAAATGAGCATTAGCGTTTTTTGCGAAGCGACGGCGCGGTTGCACAAGCACAGACAAGAGTGTCTGTGCCACACAGGCAGCCGCAAGCATCGGCCGGTCGGTCAAAGTCCAAGGTGGCACAAACACCCTTGGCGGCTTATGTGGCACAGACACTCTTGTCTGTGCTCAGCGCAGCCGCGCGTATCTCCAGAGGCCGCGCGATGATCGTCGCAACGACGATCGAAGAAGTCCGCGCAGCGCGAAGCCACGGCGCGCACATCGGCTTCATCCCGACCATGGGTTTTCTCCACGCAGGCCATCTTTCGCTGATCGATGCCGCGCGCCACGCCGGCGCGAACTTCATCGCCGTCTCGATCTTCGTGAACCCGAAGCAGTTCGGACCGAATGAAGACCTCGCGAGTTATCCACGCGACGAAGCACGCGACAAAGCGCTGCTGGAGTCGAAGAACGTCGACCTGCTTTTTCTGCCGAGCGTCGACGTCATGTATCCACCCGGCGCGCAGACCGCCGTCTCGGTCGGCGCAGTTGCGAAACCGCTGGAAGGGGAGCGCAGGCCGGGACACTTCGATGGCGTCGCCACCGTCGTCCTGAAACTGTTCAACATCGTTCGGCCCGGCATCGCTGTGTTCGGACGAAAGGACGCGCAGCAGTGCGCGGTCATCGATCGCATGGTGCGCGATCTCGACATCCAGGTGAAACTCGTCTTCGCCGAGACCGCGCGCGAGCACGATGGATTGGCGCGGTCGTCGCGAAACAGCTATCTGTCCGCCGAGGAGAGGAAGCTCGCGCCGGCGCTGCATCGCGCGTTGCGGGCAGGTGAGGAAGCGATCACACACGGCATTCACGATGTCGCCGCGGTCGAAACGGTGATGCGGAAAATGATCGATGAAAGGCTGGGCATCGAGGCCGACTACCTCGCCGTCGTCGATCCGGAGACCTTCCTGCCTCCGAGCGATTTTCGGCGCGTCGTGCTCGTCGCCGGCGCGGTGCGGATTGGACGAACCCGGTTGATTGATAACGTACGCGTCGCGCGCGTTTGAAGGCTTTTCGCCACAAAGGCACAAAGAACACAAAGAGATTTTCTTTTTGCCCTTTGTGTCTTTGTGGTGAAAAGCTTTTAGACTTTTCGCAACTTGCGCACGCTTCTTCACGCCGTCATCCAGAACGCCATCGTCACCAGCGCGGCCACGCTTTGGCCGGTCGCGTTGCGCGTCGATGCGTTCGTCCTGCGTGCCGCCGAGGTGCTGCCGTTCGAGGAAGTGAACGTGATCAACATGGCGACGGGTGAGCGATTCTGGACGTGGATCGAGCCGGCGGCGGAGGGGAGCGGCGAGGTGGCCGTGCACTCCGGCACGCGCTCGCCGGTGCGCGTCGGCGACACCATCAGCATCATGGCCTTCGCCACATTTCACGAGGGGCAGACGCTGGCGCACAAGCCGCGCATCGTCACGCTCGGCGCGAACAATCAGGTGATGTCGGTCGGCGAAGGATGAGCGGCCGCTGGTTGACGCGCATCGCCGCCGCGCTGCTGTTCGTCTCGCTCGCCGTGTCGACGCTGCCGCGGCTTGTCGCCATCGTGAACAACGCGCGCACGCTTCTGCCGTTGCCGTATGAAGCGCGGCGCGAGCGGCAGATGGGACCGTGGTACACATCGATCGAAAAGCTGCGCCGCGAGCTGCCGAGGAAAGAGCAGATCGCGTTGATCGCGCCGCCGCGCGATCTCGACTCCGCTGTTTTCGCCAGCTACTACCTCTACCCGATCCGCACGCGGATTTTCGCCGGCCGCAACGCCTATCGCAACGCCGCGCCCGATCGGACGCGGCCTGCGATCGTAGTCGCCGTGAATGGGGCGCGCGCGGAGCGGACCGAATACGACATCCTCCGTGACCGCGATCTTGGTGCGGGACGGCGCATCGTCACGGCGCCCGAATTCAGTGCTCCGACGACGAGCTTCGTCCTGCCGCTTGCGGCATCGCTCGATGGCCCATCGCCGGATACGTTTCTTATCGAAGCGACGCTGGTCAATCCGAATGCTGTACAGGGCGAGGTTCGCGCGACGTTCTGGCCGAAGGGGCTGGTGCGGACGTTTACGATTCCGGCGCACGGGACAGCCGCGTACTACGACTTCGTCTATCAACTCTTCGGGATCATGAACAGCGGCTGGATGCGCGTCGAGTCGTCGCAGCCGTTGCGCGCCGCGTTCTACTTTGCGAATCGCGGACGCGGCGGCGCGACGCTGTTGCCGAATGCGATCCGTGCGGCGACGGCGATCGCGCCGGCTCCGCTGCATCGCGACGCGAAATTGTTCGTGATCAATCCGAAAGACACGCGCGCGATTGTGATTCTGAACGGCGAATCGATTCCACTCGATCCGCACGCGTTCATCTCGCGGCCGATCGCGTCGGTGCCGGTCGTTAGCGGCGACGTCTACGCCTTCGTCACCTCGCGCGAGCTGAACGGCCGCACCGATTTTCTATGGCCGCAATGATCGGACTCCTCGTAACCGTCGTCCTCTTCCCGCTCGTCGGCTGGAGTCTCGGCCGCCGAAGCCTCGGCGAAGCGTTCCTCCTCGGCCTCGGCATCACCGGTTCGGTGCTGTTCATCGCGGGCGTCGTGCACGTGCCGCTGGTGATCGCGATGGTGCTGATCGGGGTGTGGGGTATAGGGAGTGGGGTATGGGAGCTCAGGCGCGGAATCCCCAACCTCCGCATCCATTCACCGGTCGCAACGATCGTGATGATCATTCCGCTCGTCGCGCTAACCTTCGCCGCCGCCGTCACACCGCTCAACGACTTCGACGGCCGCGCGTTCTGGGCGCTGAAAGCGAAAGGGATCGCGCACGAGCGCAGCATCGACGGGCCGTTTTTCCATGGCGGCACGCACGATCCGCGCAATCAATATCCGATCCTGATCCCGCTCGACGGCGCCGTGATTCTCAGCCTCGCGCACAGCCTCGATGACCGGCAACTTCGATGGCTCTACCTCGGCATCCTCGCCGCGCTCGCGCTTCTCGTGCGCGAGCGAATCGGACGGCTAATCTCGCCAGCGGCGGGCGCGTGGTGTGCGGCGATCCTGGTCTGGATTCCGCAGTTCGCCGTCGAGCTGGAAGGCGGCGCGCTGTCCGCGTACAACGACATCGCCATCGCCGCATTCGCCGCCGGCGCGTTCTTCGAACTGCTCGATGCGGAAGGACGCAAGAGCGAAATCCGCTTCGGCCTCTGGCTCGCCTTCCTCGTGCTCACGAAAAGCGAAGGCCTCCCGTTCGCGCTCGTCTTCCTCGCAATCGGCGCCTTCGTCTTTCGCAAACGGATCGTCACGCCGGCCGTCATCACCTTCGTCGCAACCGCTGCGCTCATCGTCTGGCGATTGCGCATCCCCGCCGGCGATGAAGAAGACGTCTTCCGCCTGCTTCCAACAATCCCCGAAAAACTGCACCGCCTCGGTATCGCCATCGCCGCCTTTCCGCACCACATGCTGCTTATGCCGCGATGGGGCATCTTCTGGATCGCGGTGATCATTGCGGCGATCTGCGTCCATCTGCGGAAGAAGCCCTATCCGCAGATTACGCAGATGAGCGCAGATGCTTGGCTCGCGATAGCGGTGATCGCTTCGATCCTGGCGATGTACACCGCGGTCTACGTCACGACGGCGTGGGTGCCATCGGAACTGATCGCCGTTACGGCCGACCGGCTGCTCATGCACGTCGTCGCGCCGTCGCTGTTTTTGCTCGCGCTTAGCGCACGAAGTCGATAAATCCGCGTTCCACGTTCACATCGACCAGCTTCACATTCACCTTGTCGCCGACGTCGATGCCGTGAGCGCCGTGTACGACTTTGCCTTCGACCGGCGGATGGAAAACGCGGACCCACGTTCCCTTCTCGGAGGCGCCGGTGACGATGCCGTCGAAGCGCTGTCCGATGCGGTCTTCGAGAATGCAAGCGGCGGCCGACTTTCGCACCTGGCGCTCCACCTTGTTCGCGGCATCCTCGGCCTCGGTGCAATGCGTCGCGAGCGCGGTCAGCTCGTCGCTCGAGTACGGCGGTTTCGCGCCGGCCAGCGCGGCTTTGATCAGGCGATGCGTGATGAGATCGGGAAAGCGGCGATTCGGCGCCGTCGAATGCGTGTAATCGCGGACGGCTAGCCCGAAGTGTCCGATCGACGTCTGGCCCGGCTGTTCGACGATGTATTCGCCCGCGCCCATCGCTTTCACGATGGCGAGCGAGAGGTCGGGAAAGCGCATCGGGTCGGCTTTGCGGCGGCGGACCAGGAACTCCTCGAGCGCCTGCGAATCGGGCTCGGACGGCAGCTTCTCGCCGTACTTCGCCGCGATCGCTTCGATGCGGTCCCAACGCTCCGGCGAGCGGACCACGCGCCGCAAACTGGCGAAGCCTTTCGACGCCAGGAAGCGCGCGCTCACGCCGTTCGCGGCGATCATGAAGTCCTCGATCAGGTTCTTGGCGTTGTTGCGCGCCTCGGCCTGCAGATCGACGACGTGTCCATCCTTGATCACCGCGCGCGCTTCGATCGTCTCGAGGTCGAGCGCGCCGTGCTCGTGACGCAGCTCGCGCATCCTGTCGGCAACGCCGTCTTGAATTTTCAGATTTTCCGCGAGGCCCGATACGCCCTTCACCTTCGCCGGCATCTCGCCCTTGCCCTCCAGCCACATACCGACGGCGTTGTACGCAAGCTGCGCCTTGTTGTGGACGCGCGCGCGATACACATCGCCCTTCGTGACGGAGCCGTCGGAGGCGATGACCATGTCCATCACGACGGCGATCCGCTCCTCATGCTCATTGAGTGACGTGAGGCCGGTCGACAGCTTTTCCGGCAGCATCGGGAAAATCTGCGCGGCGGTGTAGACCGAGGTCGTGTTCTGGCGCGCATGATCGTCGATGGGCGTGCCTTTTTTGACGAGCGCATCGACATCCGCCACCGCGACCATCGCGCGGACGTTGCCGCCGCCAAGGTCCTCGGCGACGGTGAGTTGGTCGAGATCGCGCGAGTCGTCGTTGTCGATCGAGCACCAGATCAGCTCGCGCAAATCGCGGATCGACGCGTCGGTTTCACTCGCGGCGGCGGAGATCGATTCCGCCTGTTTCTCGGCGTCGGCTGAAAAGTCGGGCTGGAGGCCGCGGTCGATCATGGCCTGATGCGCGATGTCTTTGAGGATCGAGCTGTGATTGCAGCTTGCGGTGTGAACGTGCTGGTCGGTCATGGTGGAGCGGCACGTTACCATCAGCCGATATGCAGCCGAAAGTGACGCGCGCGGGCGACCGCGGCCTCCTGGCCGACTTCGGGCCTGACGTCGCCGCGTCGGAGTTGCACGCGCGCGCGGCTGCGTTGCGCGCCCGCGAGAACGTGGCTGCATGCATCGTCGGGCAGCAGTCGCTGTACATCGTTTTCGACGGCGAGCCGTCGATCGATTTCGATGATGTGCCGCCGTCCGCGTTCACGCCGCGAACGCATGTGATCGATGTCGATTTTTCCGGTCCCGATCTCGACGAATTCCTCGCGCACGCGAACGTCACGCGCGATGCGTTCCTGCAAACCGTTCCGTCGCTGCGCCTCACCGCGCGTTACCTCGGATTTCGCGCCGGCTTCGCATATCTCGAAGGTTGGCCGGAGGCGTGGCGGATGCCACGGCGGACGCGCTCGCGCAACCTCGTCCCGCGCGGGAGCTTCGCGATCGCCGGGATCATGGCCGGCTTCTATCCCGTCGATTCGCCCGGCGGTTGGAACATCCTCGGGCGCACGAATACGACACTCTGGAATCCAGACGCGGATCCGCCGAATCGCTTCGCGCCTGGGGATGTGATCGAAATCCGGTCCTCCTCAATTTCGCAGTTCGACGAGCAGCCGACGACGCACTTCGAGGCAACCGGCGAAGTTTTGGCCGACGTCATCGCGCCGGGACAGCTCACGACGATCGTCGGCGCGCGTGATTGGAAACGTGCCGATTACGGCGTCTCGCCCGGCGGGCCGTTCGACGGATTCGCGGCGGCGCTCGCAAATCGCGCCGTCGGCAATGTCGATGACGCGCCGCTGCTCGAGTGCGTGTTGGTCGCGCCGCGGCTGCGGTTTGTCACGCCGCGCCGTGCGGCGTTTTGCGATGGCAGCGGGAACGTACAGACGTTCATGCTGTTGCCCGGCGAGGAGCTGAGCCTCGGCCGCTTTCATGGCGGACTGCGTGGGTATCTCGCCATCGAGGGCGGCATCGACGAGATGCGATCGCGTTATGCCGAGGCGCCGACGGTGGCGCGCGCGGGGATGTCGTTGCGTGCGGCGGAAGTTGGACAAACCGCGACTGGTACGAACGCCGATGATCGCAGCGACCGAAACACGATCCGCATCATCGCCGGGCCTCACGATGCGCCGCCGCTGCCCGAGGAGTGGGAGGTGACCGCGGAGTTGAATCGCGTCGGCATTCGCTTTCGCAGCCGAGGTTCAGCCGGTGAAACGCCAGCGCCACGCGAGCTGCCATCGTGCGGGGTGCAGTTCGGAACGCTGCAATGGCACCCCGACGGAACGCTTGTCGCGATGGGCCCGGACCATCCCGTCACCGGCGGCTACCTGCAGCCGGCGACGGTGGTATCTGAGGATTTGTGGAAGCTCGCCCAGCTTTCACCGGGCGAGCGAGTGAGGTTGAAGGCGTAACGACAGTGTCTCGTGTGGAAACTTAAGCGGCCGGAGCGCTGGCGTCTCGCCAGCGCTCCAGCCGTGCGAGACGTCCGCACTACTCTCTAATCCCCGTATGAATACCCCGACCTCGCGCTGACCTTGAACTCCGGATTGCGCAGCGCCACATCCACCTTCTGGAAGCCGTGTTCGCCGGGGCGCTTCTTCGTGTAGTAACTGATCAGGTAGTAGCCGGCGGTTTTCTTCTCGATCTGCTTCAGCGGCGAGATGTAGCTCGTGTGCAGGCGGAAGTACTGGCCGTTCGTGTCGCTGGCCATCGAGGACAGATTCTGATGCACGAACTCCGGCACATCGATGCCGCTCTGCAGCGAGATCGGGTAGAGCGTGACGTCGGCGCTGTTGAGCGACTCGATCATCGGATCGTAGTAACGGCTGCGATTCATCACCACGCCGCCGCGCACTTCCTCGTCCTGACCGACGATGCCGTTCGAGAAGAGCACCACGTCTTTGCGAGCGCGGATCGGACGAAGCGCGTCGCCGAGAAGGTCGAGCGCCTCGTAGACGTAGCCCGTGTGATTGATCATCCGGTCGATATCCATATTGCGCATGAGCGACGGACCGGTGCTCGCGGCGTTCTTCGTGCGGATGCCGAGGCCGTACATCGTGGCGTCGTTCATCGCGCGGCGGATCTGCGCTTTATCGGATGTGAAATCGGTGTAGACCTTGAGTCTTACATCGTGACCGACGACGGCGACGCGATCCTCGGCGCGCAGATGATCGTCGAGAAAGCGCATGGCATCGCTGCGGGCCCGGATCATCTCGCCCTGCGATCCGGCGTCCGAGGTCACCTTGTCGAAGAAGAAGATGAGGTAGCGGTCGTCGTGAAGGCGCTCGACCTTGAATTTCGCCGCGGCCTCGGGCTCGGTGATGAGGCGGCGATTCGTGAAGTAATCGACGGTATCGACCGTCTGCGGCTGGCCGTTCTCGCGGACGATGAAGTCGTCCTTGCCCAGGCCGAGCATCTGATTGCCGCGCGAGTCGGTCACGATCGCGTCGAGCTGCACGAGATTGACGTCGACTTTCTCGCCGAATGGCTGTGAATTCTGCTGCGGCTGCTGCGCGAGAAGCGGCGCCGCGGCCAGCATGAGTAACGTTAAGAAACGCTTGGACATTGAAGTCCCCCTTCCCGGGTGCAAACGAGGCCGCGAGCGGCGCGGATTCCGTCCGGCGGACGCGGGCGCACGGTTCTTGCTCGGTTGTCACCGGTATGTACAAGCTGATCGTCACGCTTCTAAGTGCGCTTCTCACCGTGCTCGCCGCGGCGCCGCTGATGGCGCAACGGAGGATCGATCTGCTCATCGACGCCGAGGGCGCCCGGCGCACGGGACACAACGAATCATTCACGCCGGGCATCCGGTTCGATCCGCAGTTCGGCACGGGAGGCGGCGCCGGCGTCGGTCTCAATTTCTTTTTGAGCGATCGCGTGTCGATCGAAGCAAAAGCGTCGGCGCTGGAGTCGCGGCTGCGCGTGCGCATGGTCGGCACCGATTTCATCGCCACCGCCAACCTCGGACGCGCGCAGATTTTCCCGATCTCCGCGGTGTTGCAATGGCACCTCTCCGAGCACGGCACGATCCGCCCCTACCTCGGCGCGGGCGTCGCGCACGTGATCCTGCGCGATGTGAATCACTCAGTCACGAGCTCGGCCACCGGCATTCACTTCAAGGATCCGACGGGACTGGTCGTTGATGGCGGCCTCGAATTCAACCTGTCGAAACGGTTCGGCATCTACGGCGATGCGCGCTACATCCCGGTAGAAACGAAGTCGACGGCGAACTTCGTCGGGACGACGTCGGCGGTGCAGATGAACGTGCGGCCGCTGATCGTTTCGGCCGGAATCGCGTGGCGGTTCTGACGGAATGAACCTCGGGAAGTGCGGGTTTGACCCGGCTGCGCGGTTCCCCTAGAATCCGCGTCTCTTTTTGCGCCCTTCGCTGCATCCACTCCCCGGGGCATAGCTCAGCCTGGTTAGAGCGCACGGTTCGGGACCGTGAGGTCGGAGGTTCAAATCCTCTTGCCCCGACCATGGGGTTTGCGGCTCCGCGATTCGCGGGGCCGTTTTCGTTTTGGCGCCAGCGCTACGTCTCTATGTGTGTCGTCGGCTACATCGTACCGGCGCCTTTCTCCGGCTCTCCGCGTTCTCCGCGTGAACCCGTCTCCCTCAATCGCTCCACCAAAACTTTCCCTTGACAAACCGTCAAGGAGAACGTATTTAACCATCTTGTTAATTAACTGATTGGTTCAATACACATGCCGGCCGACAAACTCAGCGTCACCTTCGCCGCCCTCGCCGATCCCACCCGGCGCGGCATCCTGGCCCGTCTCTCCACCGGCGCGGCCTCGGTTACGGAGCTGGCCGAACCGTTCGACATGAGCCTTCCAGCCATCTCCAAACACCTCAAAGTCCTCGAGCGCGCAGGTCTGATCACGCGCAGCCGCGACGCGCAGTGGCGTCCCTGCAGTCTCGAGGGCGCGCGGCTCAAAGAGGTGTCCGAGTGGCTCGATCACTACCGCCGTTTCTGGGAGCAGAGCTTCGACCGGCTGGACGAATATCTGCGCAAATTGAAAAAAACGAAGGAGAAGAAGCATGAACGCCACGATCGAAAGAAGTAGCTCTGCCACCACCGACCGCGAGATCGCCGCGACGCGCGTTTTCGACGCCCCGCGAGATCTCGTATTCGAGGCCTGGACGTTGCCTGAACATGTCGCGCAATGGTGGGGCCCGAACGGCTTCACGACCACGACGCATTCGATGGATGTCCGCCCGGGCGGCGAATGGATCTTCGTCATGCACGGCCCCGACGGCACCGATTACAAGAACCACATCGTCTATCGCGAAGTAGTACGTCCGGAGCGCCTCGTCTATGACCACGTCAGCGGCCCGCTCTTCCACGCCACCGTGATCTTCGAAGCCGAGGGCGAGAAGACGCGCATTCGCATGCAGATGCTTTTCGAGACCGCCGCGCTGCGGAACAAAGTGGCCGAGGAGTATGGAGCGGTGGAAGGACTCGAGCAGACGCTCAATCACCTCGAGAAGCACGTCACGAAGCTGGCCGCGGAACATGCGGACGACTTCGTCATCACGCGCGAGTTCGACGCGCCGCGCGATCTGGTCTTCAAAGCGTGGACGGAGCCGGAGCGCCTGGCGCAGTGGTGGGGACCGAAGGGTTTCACGGTGAAAGTCGCGAACATCGACCTGCGGCCGGGTGGGATGTTTCTCTACGGCATGGTCGCGCCGGATGGCGGCGAGGTGTGGGGCAAGTTCATCTATCGCGAGATCACGCCGCCGGAGCGAATGGTCTTCATCAACTCCTTCTCCGATGAAAACGGCGGTACGACGCGCCATCCGATGGCACCTACGTGGCCGCTGGAGATGCTCAACACCGTGACTCTGACGGAGCACGGCGAAAAGACGACGCTCACGCTCCGCAGCAGCGCGTACGAGGCGACGGAAGAAGAGCGCGCCACGTTCCGGGCTGGCCGCACCAGCATGCAGGGCGGCTTCACCGGCACGTTCGACCAGCTGACCGCGTACCTGGCCAAGGCAAGATCATGAACGCGATCGATCGATTTCACGCACAGGCGCCGAGAATTCTCGGCGCCTTCCGATTCCTCGCCGGAGTCCTCTTCGCCTGCCACGGCGCGCAGAAAATGTTCAACGTCTTCGGAGGGATACCGCCCGGAGTTCCGAAGGCGCTGATCTGGAGCGCCGGGCCCATCGAGTTCGTCGGCGGGATCCTCATCGCCATCGGCCTGCTGACGCGCAGCGCCGCCTTTCTCTGCAGCGGCCTGATGGCCTTCGCCTACTTCATCGGACACGCCCCCAACGGCTTCTGGCCGGCGACGAACGGCGGTGAGATCGCGCTCCTCTTCTGCTGGCTATTTCTCTACATCGCCGCGCAGGGACCGGGCGCGTGGGCGGTGGACAATCTGCTGCACAAGCCGGGAGCGATTTAAGACGAAGGAGGCTGACCCTACTTCGATGCCGTCTTCGGCACGGCCGGCACCGTCGTGTACTCGAGCGCGATGGCCGGCGTGCCGACTTCTTTGCCGTCGGCCTCGGCGTGCGGATAGATGAAGTAGTTGAGCGGCTCGGCGGTGGGCGGCGTCAGGACGAGGTCGCGGCCCATCGTGAACTGGACACGGTCCGGATCGAGATTGCCGAACAGGTAGGCGCGGCGCGCGGCATCCGTACTCTTCGAGGCCTCCGAGGGATCGACCGGAATCCAGCCTTTGCCGTTCACGTAGAACTCCGCCCAGCAGTGGTAGCCGGTGACGGTGCCGTGATCGGAGGCCATCGGGAAGCCGATCACGAATCGCGCCGGGATCCCTTTCGCGCGCGCCATCGACATGAAGAGCGAATGGAAGTCGGTGCAGTTGCCGGCCTTGATGTCGCACGCGCGCTCGGTGTCGCCGTGACCCCAGCCGGGGATGGTCTTGTCGTACTTCATCGTGGCGAGGAGATAGTCGTAGATTGCGTGCGCCTGAGCAATCGTGGACGTTTTTCCGGCAGTGACTTCGTTCGCCAGCTTCTTCACGCGCGGCGACAGCGTCACGAGCTTGTCCGCTCGGAGCGCGCGTGCAATCTCCGCGTTCGACGCGCGCGTCTCCGCCAGTTTCGCCGTGGTGACCTCGGTGCGCGTTCCGCGGAAGTGCACCTTCACCATGAAATCGCCGGCCGGCGGATTGGAGATCTTCGCGTACGCATAGTGGTCGCCGAATGCGCCTTCCGAGGTCTGCATCCATTTGAGGGGCGAATCGATGCGGACGTCGCTGACGATCTGTCCGCCGCGGCTTACCGGCAGCGGAATCCACACCGTCATCGTTTTCAGTCCGGCCGGGACGTCTTTGATCGTGGCGACGTAGGTCGCTTCGAATGTTTTGTCCGAGGCGAACAGCGGCAGGGCGGCGGCAGCGAGGAGGAGGAAAAGGAGCTTGCGCATGACGCGGCGCAGTTTATCCGACGAAACATTTGCAAGCAGCCCCTTGACAATCGGAGTATTGGACTCCAATGTTTCGTTTCCACACTTCACCAGGAGCCAAGCCATCCTCTCCGTAGACCAGCTTCCCGACAGCCGCCGCGCCATCCTGCTCGCACTCAAGCGCCAGGGGCCATCCACGATCGCGCAGCTCGCCCATCAGTTGCAGCTCACGGGCGAAGCGGTGCGGCAGCAGCTCCTGCAACTCCAGCGCGAAGGTTGGATCGAGTCGCGTGTCGCTCGCGGCGATGAGCGCGGACGCACCGGCCGCCCTGCCACGCGCTACAACCTCACCGAGGCCGGCGATCATCTGTTCCCGAAGAGCTACGACCTGCTCAACGTCGCCGTCATCGACGCCGTCGCCGAGGAACTCGGACCTGACGCGGCCGTGCGCGTGCTGAAGCGCGTTTGCGACGACCGCGTCGCAGTCGAAGGCAAGACGCTGCAAGGCATGCCGCTGGAAAACAAGGTCGAGGCCCTCAAGAGCCTCTACGCGTCCGCCGATCCGTACATGACGAGCGAGAAAGTCGATGACGGCTTCCTGCTCGTCGAGCGCAACTGTCCGTTCTTCAACACCGCGATGCGCCGCCCGGCGCTATGCAGCGTTTCCGTCAACGCGCTGACCCGTCTCCTCGGCGTTCGCGTCGAACGCGACGAAACCTTCCAGGCCGGCGCCGGCCGTTGCGTTTTCCACATCTACGCGGATGAGCCGATCGACGCGACCAAGTGGGAGTTCCAGCTCGAAAGCGAGCTGCCCCATCACACAACGGAGTAGTCCGCAGGAAAAGCGTCGCACCGCAAAGACACAAAGATCACAAAGGTCTTTGTGTCTCTGTGGTGATAAACGCCTCTAATCCGAGCCGTCCAGCCGCACCTGCTGCTGCACCACTTTCTGCAGGTTGCCATCGGGCGAGTCGAATAGCGCGGCGGCGCGGATCTGAACGGGCGAGCGTCCGCTGAAGCTGTTCGGATCGTTGATGAAGGCTGTCGTCAGGAAATCGACCGACTGCGCCGAGTGCGGCGCGATGACGGTGTTGAACTGCCGGTTCCTGGCCTGGATGCCGATACTTCCGCCGCCGAGGCTGTCGAGATCGATGCGGCGCAGCGTGATCGGAACATCGGCCTGATTGACGATGCGGAACTCGAAGTGGGCCTGGATGCCCGAGGCGACTGTTGGGATGTTCGTCATATCCGTCCGGCCGATGATCGTGATCTCCGGCTGCGGGATATGAGCGACGTTCTTCGAGAGTTGATTGCCGCTGGTGCAAGCCGCGGCGACGAGGAGAACGGAAAAAGCAACCACAGTGCGCATGACATCAATCTCCCATCGTTCCGACATTCTGGACTTCGACTTTCTGGAACTTTTTCCCGCCGGCCTCGAATTCGAGCGACGCGCGGAGCGTGACCGGCCCGTTGGCACCGCCTACCGTGTTCATGCTGACGAATGCCGGTGCCCAGAACGAGACGCGCTTTGTCTCTCCCGGCGCGATCGTTTCATTGAAGGCCTGCGAGTACGACGGCAGCGTGTATGCGCCGCCGCCGATCGACTGCACCGCTACGCGGCGCAGGTTCAGCGGTTCCGTCAGCTTGTTCTTCACCTCGACCGCGAACTGCGCCGAGACCGGGCCGGTGTCGTGCTCGGTGCCGACGGCGACGCGGGAGATTTGATAGATGTTGATGTCCGGCTCGGGGCCGGGCGCGCCGGAGTTGGTGGCGCATGCAGCAAGAACGAACAGCGCGGTCAATGTCAAAGCGGTACGCATGATTCTTTTTCTCCAAAAACAGGACGGGGAGCGTTTCCGCCCCCCGTCAGGTTGTCACACCGAATTGGTGAAGTTGTTTCACTTCACGTAATTCAGCATCTCTTTCGCCGTGGCGGCGTCTTTCCCATTCGGTTCGAGCTCCAGGTACTTCTGGAGGTTGGTCTTGGCGTCGGCGTTCTTCTGAGTCCTTACATAGAGCATGCCGAGCTCGTAATACGCCTGCGCAAACTTGTCATTCGCGGCGATGGCGCCCTTCAGGAGCGGCTCCGCTTCGCCGTCCTTGCCGGTATTGATGAGGCGCGCCGCTTCGTTGAACATCGACGAGGCGTCGGCTGGCAGCTTCTTGCGATATTCGGCGGCCTTCACCTTGTCGCCTTTGGCCGTGTACGACTCCGCGAGGACGCTGAACATGTCCTGGTTGTCGGTATCGATCTCCAGCGCTTTGTTGGCGCGGTCGATGGCCTTGTCGTAATTCTTGGTGCGGAGATACAGCTTGGCGAGCGCTTCGTAGCCCGCGGTCAGATCAGGCTTCGCCGTGACGGCCCCCTCGAGCTTGGCGATGGCTTCGGGGAGCTTGCCATCGTTCGCCAGAGCCGCGCCTTCGTTGTATGAGACTAAGGCCGGGTTCGCTTTCGCACTGGGCGCCGGAGTCGCGCCGACAACGGCGCCGCCGCCGGCGGAGCCCGGCGCCATCGTCACGTCCTTCGTGTTCGTCTCGCCAAGAGTCGGCTTGAACGTGTACTCGACCGGCGCGTAGCCGTCCGCCTTGTATGTGAATTTGTACTGGAGCGTGCCGTCGAGGATTAGGAAACGGTAAACCCCGTCCTTGTCTGCCTTGTACTCGTTGTGGACCTTGTGCCCCGTAAGCGCGTCGATGAGGATGACCGCGTTCGGGATCGGCTTGTGCGTGGCGGCGTCGGTGATCTTGCCCTGCATGCGGGCTTCACCGATCGCGAATGCGCTGCCGGCCACAGCCATGATCGCCAGTACGCCGAGGGCGAATGTTCTACGCATCTGCATCTCCTGTCTGGTTGATTGTTCGTCGGAAGTTAACGCCTCGCGGCAGAGAGCCATTCCGGTGTTATTCAATGCTGAGGTAGGTCTGATCCTTGAGCCCGCGCTCGAATTCCTGGAGTAGGCGCATCCCCTCGTTCGGGCGGACGATATCCTGTTTGATGGCGGCGTCGATCTGCGCCTTCATCCGCTTTTCCAGGTCGGCCCGGTCGTACTGCGTCATGGCCAGCACTTCGCCGATCGTGTTCCCGGCAATCTCTTCCTCGATGTAGAAGCCGCTCTCCTCGTCGGCGTCGAGGAAGACGTGGACCTCGTTGACGCGGCCGAAGAGATTGTGGAGGTCGCCCATGATGTCCTGGTAGGCGCCGGTGAGGAAAATGCCGAGGTAGTACGGAGCGCCGTCGCGCAGCTCGTGGAGCGGAAGCGTTTCGCGGACGTCGTTGCGGTCGATGTACTTCGAAACCTTGCCGTCGGAGTCGCAGGTGATGTCGACCAGCGTCGACTCGAGCTGCGGCTTCTCGTTGAGCCGGTGAATGGGAACGATAGGAAAAAGCTGTCCCAGCGCCCAGTGATCGAGCAGCGACTGAAAGACCGAGAAGTTACAGATGTGCTGGTCGGCCAGCTCGATGTTCAGCGTGCGCAGATCCTCGGGGACTTCATCCGGATCCATGTTCCTGATGATGCTCTGCAGTTTCTCGGCGATCTCCCAGTACAGCGTCTCGATGCGGGCCTTGACGTCGAGCGGCAGCAGGCCGAGCTCGAACATCTGCTGCGACTGCTCCTTGATCTGCTGCAGGTCATGCCACGCTTCGTTGACGTTGTCGTCGCTGAGGTCGCGGTCGATCTCGAGGATTTCGCGCGTCAGTTTGTGGTCGCTGGCGCGGACGACGCGCGGCTCGATCGGCGTCTTCTCGATCGCGCCGAAGGCTTGCACGACGAGCACGGAATGGTGCGCCACAATCGCGCGCCCCGACTCCGAGACGATGTTCGGATGCGGGACTTTCTCGTCGTCACAGACGTCCATGACGTTGTAGATGATGTCGCTGGCGTACTCCTCGAGCGTGTAGTTCATCGAGGAGTGGAACTCGGAACGCGAGCCGTCGTAATCGATGGCCAGGCCGCCGCCGACGTCGAGATATTCGAGCGGATGCCCGAGCTTGTGCAGCTTGGCGTAGTACATGGCCGCCTCGCGCACGGCGCGCTTGATGGTGAGGATGTCCGGAATCTGCGAGCCGATGTGGAAGTGGAGGAGCTTGAACGCCGACTCCATCTTCGCCTCGCGCAGGATCTCGATCGCTTCGAGTATCTCGGCAGTCGATAGTCCGAACTTGGCGTGCTCGCCGCCGGACGTGGCCCACTTGCCTTTGCCCTTTGACAGCAGGCGGACGCGCATCCCGATCCACGGTTCGACGTTCATTTCCGCGGCGATCTTCGTGATGGCGCGGACTTCCGAAAGCTTCTCGGCGATCAGGATGACTTTCTTTCCCAGCTTGCGGCCGAGGAGTGCCATCCGGATGAAGGCGTTGTCCTTGTACCCGTTGCACACCAAGAGCGCTTCGGGATCGCTGTGGATGGCCAGTCCGGCGAACATCTCCGGTTTCGATCCGACTTCGAGCCCGTAGTTGAACGGCCGCCCGGCATCGAGGATCTCTTCGACGACTTCGCGAAGCTGGTTGACCTTGATCGGAAAGACGCCACGGTAGTTGCCGCGATATTTGTGTTCGGCGATGGCGTCGTTGAACGCGGAGTTGAGCGTCTGCACGCGATGCCGCAGCAGATCCTGAAACCGGATCAGCAGCGGCGCATTGAGATTCAGCGCCTGCGCCTCGCGAAGCGCGTCGATGATCGGAACCGCGATGCCGCCTTCCTGCAGCGGCGCGACCGTAAGATCACCAGCTGGATTGACGTCGAAGTAGCCGGTGCCCCAGCGATCGATCATGTACAGCGACGACGAGTCGTCGACCGTCCACGGCGGCTGTTCATCGAACTGTTCGGGCTTCGCTTCCATCGGGTTGGCAAGGATAGAACAAGGTGAGGGCAAGGGTATTGCGCGTTTGTCATCATGAATCGACAAGACGCCGGCCGCGGTAGCGGCTTCGGAGGGTAGCCAGGGGTGAGAGCGAAGCGAACACCCCTGGAAGAAGAACGTGCCTGAGTATTTTGTGCCGCGTCAGCGGCACACGTCCTCACAATCCTCGCGAACGAGGGGTGTTCGCTTCGCTCTCACCCCTCGCTACCTTCTGAAGCCGCTCTGCGGCGGTGTGGTGCTCGCTGCGTTGTCCTCCAGCGCCGCGCGCAACACTTGCTTGTGGAACTCGCGGTCGCCGGCGCGAATGGGCTACTTCAATTCGCGCAGCATTTCGATGACCTGCGCGTTCTCGGGCGCCTCGGCGATGTTGTGCACGTCGATGTAGCGGACGATGCCCTCTTTATCGACGACGACGATGGCGCGCTCGGAGATGCCTTTGTCTTCTCGCCAGACGCCGTACTTTTTCGAGACTTCGCCTTTGGGATGAAAGTCCGCCAGCAGCGGGTAATTCGTGATGCCGCCCAGCGATTTTGCGAATGCAACGTGGCTTGGGACGCTGTCGACCGAAATGCCCACGACCTGGGCATCATACCGTTCAAAATCGGCGCTCTCCGCCTCATATCCCGGCATTTGTACGGTTCAGACAGCGGTCCAGTCGAGGGGGTAAAAGACCATCACGACGTTCTTCTTGCCGCGCTGATCGCTGAGTTTGAACTTCTCTCCGCTGCGGTGACCGGACAGCTCGAAATCGGGGGCGGGATCGCCCACGTTGAGCGTCTGGGTCTGGCTCGCGACGGAGTCTCTTCCGGTTGCAACTGCCATGGGAAGTTCCTCCTTTTGTAATCCGCGGGCCGCCGTGTCCACGCCGCCGGCCGCGCCGAAACTCTATCAGTGCCGCGTCGTCTGAGTGTCCGTCTTCTTCACATCGTCCTCGGCTTTCTTACCGGCCTTCTGCAGACCGGCGCCCGCTTTCTGCGCAACCTGACCGAGTCCTTCCTTGACGCCGCGGCCGAGTTCGACAGAGCCGTTCTTCATCTTCTGCACGGCGTCGGACTTGCCGAGGTCGTTGGTCGCTTTCTTGATCTGATCGCCGGATTTCGCGGCGTCGTCATGCGCCTTCTTCGCGGCATCCGAGGTGGCGTTCGTGACGCGATACGTCCCGTCCGGCTGCTTCTGCATGCAACCGAGCGCGAGGAGAACGATCGCGAATGTAGTGATTCGTTTCATGTGAACCTCCGATTACATTTGGGAGTAGCAAGCGGCGAGCCGTGTATGCTCTGGAATCCATGAAAAGCGTGATCACCGGGAGCGGAATCGGCATTCCGAAGAACGTCGTTCCGAACGAAAAGCTCGCCCGCATCATGGACACCACCGACGAGTGGATTCGAACGCGCAGCGGCATCGAGCAGCGCCACTACGCCGATCCCGGCCAGTCCTGTTCGGACCTCGGCATGATCGCCGCCGAGGCGGCGATGAAGGCCGCTGGGCGAACGCGCGACGACATCGACGCGCTGATCTTCGCCACGATGACGCCCGACCATTTCTTCCCCGGTAACGGCCCGGTCGTGCAGGCGAAGATGGGCTTCCGCGAGTCACTGCCGGCATTCGATATCCGGCAGCAGTGCTCGGGATTTCTCTACGGTCTCGATCTGGCCGACTCGCTCATCCGCAGCGGCAAGTACCCGCGCGTGCTGCTGATCGGCGGCGACGTGCACACGCCGTTCATGCCGTGGCAGAACGGTTGGAACACGACCATCGGACTGGAAGACCGCGAGGTCACCGCCGAGGAGCGCGAGGCAAACACGAAAATCCGCGATCGCGTCGTGCTTTTCGGCGACGGCGCGGGAGCGGTCGTCGTCGAAGGGATGGACGACAACGGCCGCGGATTTCTGGCCTCGAAGCTCTACACGAATGGCTCGAACATCGAAGCGCTCTACACGCGCGGCGTCGGCTTCCGCCTCCGCCCGTTCGTAACGCACGAGCAGATCGACGCCGGCGACCACATTCCCGACATGGACGGCCGCGAAGTCTTTCGCCAGGCGCTGTCGAAGATGCCGGAGTCGGTGCGCGAGGTCTGCGCGGCGTCAGGCCTCAGCGTCTCGGACATCGATGTGCTGCTGATCCACCAGGCCAACCTGCGCATCGTGGAAGGCGTCGCCAAACAGCTCGGCCTCGGAGCCGACCGCGTGCCGCACAACATCGAACGTTACGGCAACACGACGGCCGGCACGCTGCCGATCCTCTACCACGAGTGCGTCGCCGACGGCCGAATCAAACCCGGCATGCTGGTCTGCTTCACCGCCCTCGGCTCCGGCCTGCACTGGGGCGCCGCGCTGTATCGGGCGTGACCCGGCACGGCCGGCAGCGCTGGTTGCCCAAGGCTCGGCCAACAGTTGTGTGAGAACGCGACGTCGTGGATTCGCGCACGGAGAGTGCTCGTTTGTCCTCGCCGGCTCCGCGGCGATGTCTGTTGAAGACGAGGCACTATCATTCGCGCCATGTTCGTCCTCTACGAGGTGCTGCTGTACCTCGTGCTGATCGCGGCGCTGCCGTACTTCGTCGTCACCGGCATGCTGCGCGGAAAGTACCTGGCCAACTTTCCGGAGCGCATGGGCTTCTACAAAACGCCGCCGGCCGCGCACGACCTGTGGATTCATGCGGTCTCGGTCGGTGAGACGCTGGCGGCGCGGCCGGTAGTCGACGAGATCCTGCGCCAGCGTCCATCGACGACGATCGCGTTCACGACCACCACGATCACGGGACAGGCGCAGGCGCGGCGACTGTTTCCGGCGGCGGCCGTGACGTACTTTCCGTTCGATTTCGCCTCGAGCGTGAAGCGGTTCCTGCGGCACCACCGGCCGCGCGTTTTCGCGACGATGGAAACGGAGATCTGGCCGAATGCGGCGCGGCTCTCGCGCGCGGCGGGCGTGCGGATGTTGCTGGCTAACGGACGGATTTCCGACCGCTCGCTGCCGCGCTACCGCTTCCTGCGCCCGTTCGTCGCGCCGGTGCTGCGGCAGTACGACCGCATCCTGGCGCGCGAAGATGCCGACCGCGAGCGCTTCATCAAAATCGGAGCGCCGCCGGAGATCGTCGAAACCAGCGGCAACGTGAAGTTCGACTACGTTCCTGACGACCGGCCGCTCGAAATCGCACCGCGACTCACCGCCCTCATCGCCGGACGCAAAGTCCTGGTGCTCGGCTCGACGATGGAAGGCGAAGATGAGGCGCTGATCGCGGAACTGCAGAAGTTCATCGCCGCGAAGAATGCGTTCGTCGTCATCGCGCCGCGCAAACCGGAGCGCTTCGAGATCGTCGCGGCGCTGCTCGCGGCCGCGAAGATCCGCTTCGTGCGGCGGAGCAACTGGAGCGACGGACCCGTGGATGTGCTGCTGCTCGACACATTCGGCGAGCTGTCGAAGGTGTACCGCTTCGCCACGGCGGCATTTGTAGGCGGCAGTCTGGTGCCGACCGGCGGGCATAATCCGATCGAGCCGGCGGCGGTCGGCGTGCCGGTCTGCTTCGGGCCGCACATGTCCAACTTCCGTGAAATCGCGTGGATGTTTGAGCGCGGCGGTGCCGCTTTCAAAGCAGAAACAGCCGACTATGTGTTCGCCTTCGCGGAGATGGTGTTCGGTGACCCGATGGCTCACGGCCTCATGAGCCGAAATGCGCTTCGGATCGTCGAACAGAATCGCGGCGCCGCGGCTCGGACCGCAGCACGCATCCTCGAGTTGCTGGCGTGACGATCCTCCTCAAACCGTTCGAGTTGCTCTGGCGCGGCGTGAACCGCTTGCGCCGCGCGCTGTACCGGCGCGGCATCCTCAAGAGCAGGCGCCTGCCGCGGCCAGTGATTTCGGTCGGCAACCTCGCCGCCGGCGGCGCCGGGAAGACTCCCGCGGTCATCACCATCGCCCGTTATCTCGAAAAGCGCGGCTTCCGCGTGGCCGTGCTGACGCGCGGCTACGGACGTGCGAGCAACGTATCGGGAGTCGTGACGTCGCTCGATGCGGCGAAGTTCGGCGATGAGCCGGTGTTATTAAAACGCAAGCTGAAAAATATAGACGTAATTGTCGGATCAACGCGATATGAAAATGCTGTGCGCTTTCTAAGCGTGAATGATTGCGACTTATTCATCCTCGACGACGGCTTCCAACATCTGCAGCTCGCCCGCGACGTCGACGTCGTCATCGACGCCGGCAGCGGCGTCATGCGCGAAGGCCGCTCCGCGCTGGCGGACACCGATTTTGTCCTTCAACGCCGGCTGCGCATTGCAGTACCGGATGAATTGACCAACCGCCGCGTCTTCGCCTTCGCCGGACTAGCCGGCAACGAACAGTTCTTCGCGTCCTTGCGCGCGAATGGGCTCAATGTTGTTGGAACCAGAAGTTTCCGCGACCATCATCGCTACACCGCCGCCGACATCGCCGCGATCAAAGACGCAGCGCGAACCGCAGGTGCCGAGGCCATCGTCACGACCGAAAAAGACGCGGTGAAGATCGATGACCGTGACATCATCGCCATCGCCGCGGAGATGATCATCGAGCCCGAAATCCTCGAGAGGATTAGTCGATTAGTGGATCAGTAGATTCGTGACCTCTTTTCCGCATCCGGCGTCTACTGATCGACTAATCCACTAATCTACGAATCCACTGCCTCCCATGAGCCGCCGCCGCAAGAACGCGCTGTCACAGCGCGTCGAGTACGTCCTGTATCGCGCCGCTGCACGCGCCGTTCGCGCCGCCTCCGAAGACGCGTTGCGCCGCTGGGGCACGCGCATCGGCGCGCTGGCGCGTCATGTCCTGCGCGGACGCGACCGGCTGGCCATGCGCAACCTCGCCGAAACGTTCCCGGAGAAAAGCGGCGCCGAGCGGCGGCGCATCATCGATGAGTGCTGGCGCCACTTCGGCCGCGAGGCGCTGGCCACGATCCGCATGCAGCACGTGCCGATTGAAGAGATCCCGTCGTACTGCCCCTTCGTCAATGCGCACTTCCTCGAAGACGCGATCGCCCTCGGCCGCGGCGTCGTGCTGCTCAGCGCGCACTACGGCGCATGGGAGATCGCCGGGCTGGCCATCATGGCGCTGGTGCCGAACGTCACCACCGTGGCCCGGCCGCTCGACAACGAGCTCCTCGAGCGCGACCTCGTGCGCATCCGCGCGCTCACGGGAGCCGAGGTCGTCGACCGCCAGCGTGCAGCGCGTCCGCTCCTCAAGGCACTGCAGCAGAAGGGCGTCGTCGTCCTTCTTCCCGATCAGGCCGTGCAGCCGCGCGAAGGCATCCGAGTTCCCTTTCTCGGGCGTCCCGCATGGACCACCGACGCACCGGCGAAAATGGCGTTGCGCCAGCAGTCAGCGATTGTGTTCGGTTTTTGCATTCCGGGCACAACCGGGCACCGTCTGGAGTTTGAGGAGCCAATCCGGGTCGACCAACTGAGTGACGACGAGAGGAACGCCGAGGCGCTGACCACGCGCATCAACGACGTGATTTCTCGCCGTGTCGCAGCTCGCCCGGAGTTATGGTTGTGGATGCACGACCGCTGGAAAGGGAACGCGCCGGGTGAAATCGAAAGCGAAACATCAGATGGCCAGTGAGACGGTCGTAGTCGGCCTCAATTGGGTCGGGGACAACGTCCTCGCGCTTCCCACCTACCGCGCGCTCTATCACCGCTTCCGCGGCGAAGGCGGCATCACCGTGGCCGCGCCGCAGCACATCGCCTCTCTCCTCGCCTCGTCGGGCATCTTCCGCAGCGTCATTCCGTGGAACGGCGATACGCGCGAACGCATCCGCATGCTGAAGGCGGGACGCTTTCGCCGCGCCGTGATCCTTCCGAACTCGTTCCGCGCGGCGATGGTGACCTTCGCCGCCGGCATCGGCGAACGCTGGGGCTACTCGACCGACGCGCGCGGAATGCTGCTCACGCACGGCGTCCGTCCCGAGTCGTCGCGCGGCCATCAGCTCGACGACTATTCGATGCTGCTCGCGGCCATGAATGCGCCGCGCGTCGTCGATGAGATTCCGACGATGACTATTCCGCTGCACGTGCGCGAGCGCGCAGGACGAATGCTGCGCGATGCCGGCGTCCGCCTCGACGAGCCGCTCTTCGGCCTGCACGCGGGCGGACTTTACGGCCGCGCCAAACATTGGGGCGATCAGCGCTACGGCGAACTGGCCGAGCGGCTGCGCGCGGCCGGTTTCTCGGTCGTGCTCCTCACCAGTCCCGGCGAACGGCATCAGGCCGAGGCGATTTCGGCGGCTACCAGCGGCCTGCCGATCATCGGCGATGACGGCGATGTCCTGCATCTCGCTGCCGCGATTTCGCATTGCTCCGTTGTCGTCACGAATGACAGCGGTCCTCTCCATCTCGCCACCGCCCTCGCCGTTCCCTCGGTGTCGATCTTCGGCCCGACCGATCCCGATCGTACGGTCATTCCGGGCGCGTCGCGAGTGGTGCGCAAACTGTTCGCCTGCCAGCCCTGCTACAAACGCGAGTGCCCGCTCATGCACCACGGCTGCATGAACGAGATCTCCGTCGACGACGTCTTCGCCGCCTCGGTCGGACTCTTCAACGAGATCGAAGGCAAGATCGAAACGGACGGCGCCGGCGCGGTTGCGTTCGGAACGGAGTAGCGCGCCGCCTATAATCGAACGCCGATGCCTGTCGACGACGAAGGCCGGCTCTACAAGATCGGCGAAGTCTGCAAGATGGCCGAGGTGCAGCCGTATGTGCTCCGCTATTGGGAGACGGAGTTTCCGCCGCTCGCACCGAACAAAAGCGGCGGCGGCCAGCGCCTCTACTCCCACCGCGAGATCGACATCATCCTGCGCATCAAGCAGCTCCTCTACTCCGAGGGCTTCACGATCGCCGGCGCGAAGAAGAAACTGGATGTGGAGATGTCGGCGCCTGCGACCGAGATTACCGCGCCTGTCGCCGCAGCGGCTCCGTCCAGGGATGTGTCGAAAGCCCTCGGCGATGTGAAGCGGGAGCTGACGGCAATTCTCGAACTGCTCGATTCGTGATCGCACCTCTCAACACCCGCTAACTGCGGCAGAAGCGCCGGCTTGTGTGGCACAGACACTCTTGTCTGTGCTGGTGAGGCTCGGGAGATCTGTGAAGATTCACCGGTCAAAAACTTCAGCCGCTGCACCTTGCCAAAGCACAGACAAGAGTGTCTGTCTGTGCCACATCGAATCGTTCGAGCTTCGAGTTTACGTCGCCGGTGTCTGCGAACTCGGCTCCGCTTCCGGACTCGGTGTCGTCGCACCTGGCGGTGTATCGCTGCCCTGCTTTTCCGGAACCTTGAAGCCGAGGTACGTTCCGGAGCTGATGCCCATCAGGCCGAGGAGGGTCGCGCTGAACTCCGGCATCTCCAGGTTCTTGTAGACCGATCCGATGAAGATCACGCCGAGCACCAGCGTCCAGACGAACATCTGGAAACGATGCAGGCTCACGCCGGTCGGATCGCTCATCACGTCATTGAGGAAGCCCTTCGACGTTCCTCGCGGCTCGTCCGGTTGCGGAGCTGTTTTGTTTTTATCGATCAGGGCCGCGCCGAGCGCCGTGGCTGCACCGATGCCGATCAGTCCGAGGACCGAGTCGGTAATCGTGTCCAGCTCGTCGTTGATCAGCCACATGAAAACGTACGCCGCGATGACGAGGAAAAACCAGAACGACATCTGGAAGAGTGAAAGCGAATACGGCCGCTCGTGCGGCACCGGATGCGTCCCGCTGCGGACAAGACTCGTGGTGCGGCAGAGGTAGATGAAGATCGCCAGAGCGAGCGCCAGCAGGGCGAGGAAGGCTAGAAACTGCGGACGCGGAATCATTTCGAGATCGAACGTTGCGGTAGTGGCGGCCGATACCTGTGGGTCGGAACCGACGCTCACGCTGATGTTGCGCGTATAGCCGCGCGGGCTGCCGAGGAGCGTGTGCCAGGCATCCTCATCAACTTTCGTCCGCAGGAGGCGATAGCGGACGTGGCCGAGATCTGGATCGCATGACTCAGGCTTGTCGTCCTTGATCGGCATTCCGTCGAGGAAGAGGACGATGCCCTGGCAGTTGCCGTTCGCGTTCTTGAGGAGCGTCTTGAAATTCTGGACGTGGATGGAAAGCCGGTCGTCGAGACCGGCCACCGTCGGCGTCTTATCGAAGTAGGAGTGCGCGTAGAAGACGAGGGGCGGTTTGCCATTGTCCGGACGATCCTTCGGCGCACCGGCCGGCTCCCACGCCAGCACCGCCGTGGCCATGAAAAGGGAGAGAACAGCGACGATCGTCGACCGCATACACACCTCGTTTCTGCCGGATTCGTGGACCGCCGGGGATTTTACGGCAAACGTCACCAGTCCGCTTCAACGGCGTCGGGGCGAGGTCGTAGCCTCGACGCATGAAACGCACATACGCCATCGCCCTCTCGCTCCTCGCTCTCGCGTTTGTCACCTGCACTTCGGACATGGACGATCGGGATCGCCGTCCGCCGCAGGGCTATCCCGGAGGAGGCGGAGGTGATCGCGGCGGCTTCGCCCGAGCGCGCGCCGAGGGAGCCAGCGACGGACTAGACGTGATGCCGCCGTCCGACTGGTGGCACGATCCGCGGATCAGCGTGGCCGTCAACCTCACGCCCGATCAGGCGTCGTCGCTCGATCGCATCAGTCACGATCAGAGCGAAGAGATCGCGAAGCTCGACCGCGACAGCATGGTGGCCGCGCGCGACTTGCGGCAAACGGTCGAGTCCAATCAGCCGTCCGCCACCGACATCACCGGAGCCGGCGGCCGTCTGCGCGGCATCCGCGACGCGCTCTTCGATCGCCGCGTCCAACTCCTCGCGTCGGAACGGACGCTCCTCACGCAGCAACAGTGGACCGCGCTGCAGGACGCCATCGCCGCCTCTCGCACCCGCGACACCGAGCGCCCCGCGCGCGGCGGCCAGGGAGGCCGCGGCGGACGAGGCGGGATGGGAGGGCGGGGCAGGTTCCCGGGGTAGCGCCTACTTCCCCATCTGTTTGAGGATCGCGTCCATCTCGTCCATGACGCGATTCATCTTCTTCATCGTCAGGTCGAGCGGCTCGGATGTGGTCATGTCCACGCCCGCGTCCTTCAGCAGATCGATCGGATACTTCGATCCACCGGCGGAGAGGAACGCCAGGTACCGCTTCGTCGCGTTCGCATCGCCGGACATCACCTTCTCCGATAACGCCGCCGAGGCCGTGGCCGACGTCGCGTACTGATAGACGTAGTACGTCCGGTAGAAGTGCGGGATGTACGCCCACTCATGCTTCACCACGTCGTCGACCTTGCATACGCCTTTGTCGTCGCCGTAGTAACGCTTCACGATGTCGAGGTACATCGTGTCGAAGGTGTCGCCGGTCAGCGGCTCGCCCTTCTCCGCTGCCTGGTGGATGCGCAGCTCGAACTCCGCGAACTGCGTCTGGCGGAAGACGGTCCCTTTCATCCCCTCCAGATAGTTGCTGAGGAGCGAGAGGCGTGTGGCCGGGTCCTTGATCTGCTTGAGCATGTAATCGTTCAGCAGTGCCTCGTTGAACGTCGACGCCACCTCGGCCACAAAAATCGGATAGCCCGCGGTCGGATACGGCTGGTTCTTGTTCGAGAAATAGCTCTGCATCGTGTGGCCGAGCTCGTGCGCGACCGTGCTCATGTCGTCGTAGCGGCCGTTGTAGTTGATGAGCATGAATGGATGCACGTCGTACGCGCCGCCGTTCGAATACGCGCCCGTGCGCTTGCCGGCATTCGGATAGAGATCGATCCAGCGGTCATTGAACGCGCGCTCGATGACGCTCGTGTAGCCGGTGCCGAGCGGCGCGAGCGCGCCGAGGATGTTCTTCTTCGTCTCGTCGAGCGAGTACTCGAGCTTCGCATTCGCGACGAGAGGGGCGTAGAGATCGTAGTAGTGCAGATCGTTGATGCCGAGCATCCGCTTGCGGAGATTCAGGTAGCGGTGGAACGTCGGGAGATTCGCATTCACGCCATCGATCAGCTTCGTGTACACCGAGGTCGGGATCGAGTCAGGTTCGAGCGCGGCATCGAGCATGGTCGGATACTTGCGCGCCCGCATGTAGAACAGATCCTTCTGGACCTCGGCATTCAGCGCCGTACCGATCGTGCCTCGGTAATCGCCGAGCGCGCCGAAGAACGCGTCGAACACTTTCTTTCGATCCTCGCGATTCGGCAGCGAGCGCGAAACAGAGAACGTTGCCAGATCGAGTTTGCGCGTGGTGCCGTCGGCGAGGGTGACGGTGGGAAAGGGGAAGTCGGCGTTCGTGAAGACGCCGTAGACATCGCCCGGCGCGGACGACATCAGCCCGGCGTCAGCGATGATTTTCTCCTCCGGCTCTGACAGCGTGTGCGACTGACGACGAAGCAGGTCGTGGAGATAGAACGTGTACGGAGCGAGCTTCGGCTCCTTGGCGATGTAGGCGTCGATCGTGGCGCGATCGATCTTCAGAATCTCCGGCTCAACGAATGCGGTGTCGGCACCGAACGATGACCCGAGTTGATCCATCGCCTGTTTCATGGCGCGATACTTGGCGACGCGCGTGTCCTGATCGGCGATGAGTCCCGTGTAGACGTAGACGCGCGAAAACTCTTTATTGAGATCGCTGAGCAGCACGAGCGCGGCCGCGAGCTGCTGCGGCGACTGCCCCAGCGTCCCCTTGTACTTCTGTACCTCGGGGATGCGCGCCACGAGCTTGTCCTTGGCCGCGCGCCACGCCTCGTCGCTCGGATACAAATCCGTAAGCCGCCACTTGGACTGCTCCGGAATGTCCGCCCGCTCCTTCGATTGCGCAAAGCCGGCCGTCGCCGCCAGCGCTACGACGACCACCGCCACTGTCACTCTCAGCATCCGCATGAACACACCTCGATCGTGATTTGTCGGGGTGTGCTACGGATGTCTGGGATTGCGGTTTCAACTCACAGGGAACGGTTCACGCGGAGCACACGGAGGAGCGGAGCCTCCGCCTCTCCGCGCGCCCCGCGTGAAACCGTCACCCCTTCGCCGTCGCGATGAACCACTGGTTCTCGAACGGATCGATCACGAACGCTCCCCGCTCGCCGTACGGCTTGTCGGCAGGCGGCTCGACTGACGTTGCGCCGGCGCGGAGGGCGCGCTCGTAGACCGAGTCGACGTCGGCAACGAAGAGGTGGATCGCGGCTGGCATCGGTTGCGACTCGCCATGCGCTTCGCCGAGCTCGATCAGCGAGTCGCCGATACGCACCGCGGCGTGCGCCACTTCGCGGTCCGGCATGTCGGTGATGTGCGCCGTCGTGCCGCCGAATGCATCGCCGAGGAATGCGATCAGCTTCCGCGCGCCGCGCGTGTGCAGGAACGGCGTCACCGTGTGATACCCCTCGGGACGCGGACCGACGCCCGGCTGCTTCCGCGGTTTGCTCCCGCCGCCGCCGAAGCGCTGCATCAACTCCTCCTCGGTGACCTCCTCCTGATGCGTGGCCAGATACCAGGCGTTGCCCCACCGATCCTTCACGCCTCCTTCGCGATCGCCATACGCCTGGTCGGTGATCGGGAGAGTGGAAGTCGCGCCCGCGGCCAGCGCGCGGTCGTACGCGCCCTCGACGTCGTCGAGATAGATGTGCAGCGCCATCGGTCTCGCCTTGTATTCGCCCGTCGACTCGCCCATCTCGATGAGCGAGTCGCCGACGCGCATCGCTGCATGCATCACGCGCCCCTCGGCATCCGGATAGCGCCCGAGCAACTCGGCACCGAGCGTTTGCTGCAGGAACGCGATCATGCCATCGGCATCGGGAACGAGCAGATACGGTCGGATCGAGGGGAACTCGGTTTTTACATCTTCAGCAGTCATCGTTGTCATCTCATCCTCCATCGGCGGAACCAGCTCCGCCAGCAATTGCGATTTGAATGCGGGATCGGGCAGCGCGCGCAGATCGTCCGCGACCATCAGCAGCGTGGCCAGCTCCGGCTCGGCCAGCGCGAGGCCTTCGCGCCTGCCGGCCAGGATGGCCTCGACCGCATCGTCGAGCCGTTCGATCAGATCGCGCTCAGCCATGATTTGTACCCATTCGCGCCCGCAACGTCTGCAGGCCTCTCCATTGAAGTTGTTTGACGGCCCCTTCGCTCCGCCCGATCGCCGACGCGATCTCGCGAATGCTCCGCTCCTCGGCGAACCGCATCACGACCACGCGCCGCTGGTCGGCGGGCAGGCGATCGACGAACCGATACAGCGACGCGCGCCGCTCGATGTCTTCGATCTCGTGCGGCGGTACAGTCTCCTCGGCCTGCCGACTTTCCTCTCGCGCCGACTTCGCGAAGTGATCGGCGATCGCATTCGCCGCAATCCGATACAGCCACGCCGCGAACGGCACACCACGCCACTCAAATCGCCCAAGGTTCGCCAGCGCTGATGAAACACCTCGGACGTAATGTCCTGCGCGACCGCGCGATCGCGAACCCGGCGAATTACAAACGCCCACACGCGCCCGAAGTTCTCCTCGTACAGTTCCGCGAACCGGCTCGGGTCCTTCTGCGCCGCCTCGATGAGCTGCCGCTCGTGATCTTCGTTCGCGCGATCCATGAATCGCTCATTAAACCGCCGGACGGTCGAAAAGTTACGGTGGATAATCGCTGCCGATGAAACCGCGGATGTGGATCAGGTCGCCCGTGCTGCCGGCGATCGTTATCGCCATCTGCTACATCACGTTTTTCGTTCTGCTGCTGAGAGCCCGAGGCGGCGAAGTTTCGCTATTCGTCATCGCCGGCGGCGTGAATGTCGATGCTGCGAAAGTGCCTGCCGGGCTGACGGTTATCCCGAACATCGGCGGCTACGACGGAATCTGGTTCTACCGTCTGGCGATCAATCCGTTCACGCGCGTTCAGGCATCGCACGGCATCCGGATCGACAACCCGCCATACCGGCAGCAGCGCGTCATGTATCCGCTCATCGTCTGGCTGCTCTCGTTCGGTCAAGTCCGCTGGATTCCGTGGCTGCTCGTCATCGTCAACATTCTCGCCGCCGCGGGGATGGCCGCGTTCGCCGGAGCATTCGCGAAACGATTCGGTCTGCACGCGCTGTGGGGAGTGATCGTGCCGCTCTATCCCGGCTTCGTGTTGACGTTCTCGCGCGATCTGGCCGAGATCGTCACCGCGGCATTTGCGATGGGGGCGATCTGGGCCATCGCCTCGCGTCGAAACACGGCCGCGGCACTGCTCCTGACGTGCGCGGTGCTGACGCGGGAGCCGACGCTGTTGCTCGCCTTCGCACTTGCCGCGGCGTGGATGATCGAACGCGTGTTGCACCGCGAGCGGCGCATCGGAGCGATCACGTTCTCGCTTCCCATCGCCGTCTACACCGTATGGCAGATCGTCCTCGCAATCCGATGGGGCGTGTCACCTCTGCGTGCTGGCGCGCCGGCCCGAGCGCTGCCATTCGTCGAGTTCGGGCGGTTCCTGGCCGCGGCGTCGTTTCGACGCGATCACCAGGAACGCCTCTACTTTCTGGAGAGCCTTTTCCTCGCCGCAGTCGTCGTCACCATCGTGCTGGTGTGGCGCCATTCGCGCGCGCCGCTGGAGTGGCGGCTGGCCTGGCTCGGCTATCTGGCGATCTTCTCGATCATGCCGCACACGATCTGGATCGAGGACTACGGCTTCCTGCGCATCTTCGCCGACCTTTTCCTCGTCAGCGCAGCCCTGATCATCCCGTCGTTCACGTCCGCACGATGGTTCACGCTGCTGATTTCCGCCAGTCTCTGGTACTACCTGGCCAAGCACGTGGTACTTGCGTGGTGATGGCCGTGCCGGCTCACCGGTACTGTTCTTTCAGCGCTTCCAGTTCGGCCACAGCCTTGCGAAGGATACTGACGACCTTGTAGATCTCGGTGCCGTACAACTTCAGCTCCGCATCGCAGTCGGACATCGAGTAGAGCGCTTCGTCCTTCTCCAGGCGTTCGCGCTCGAAGCGAAGGCGCTCGGTCAGTTCCTCGATTTCGGAGATGAGGATGAAGTTGAGGTCCTTCTCGCCGAGGTAGCGCTTGCACTGCGGGCAGTAGATGGAGCGGTCGTCGGCGTTCTCGACGAGCTCAAAAACAAACTGCCGCTGGCACTGCGGACACTCGAAAACTTCGGGTAACACAGTCTCATCCTCGCCCGCCGATTGTCGCACGAAACGCGGACCCGCTCCGTCCGCGACCGCACGGAATGAGGATGTTGACCATGGCGTTTCCCGCCGTGTAGCATCCACCGCCCGCCAGCACTGGGAGATCGTTCAATGGTAGGACAAGCGGCTCTGAACCGCTCAATCGGGGTTCGACTCCCTGTCTCCCAGCCAGCGCGCACGGCGCGCCTCGCAGGTTGGCCCAGCCTCGGCCACCAGTTCTTCTGATCAGGTCACATTCGCAGACGCGGCGAGGAGTTCCGCTGGAACGCGTCAGGCGGGGAGGTAACCATGTGCAAGACCATCAAGCAGCGCGTGAAGATCAAGGCCGATCCGGCGACCGTCTACGATCTGTTGGCCGACTCGCGAAAACACACCGCGTTCACCGGCAGGCGAGCGATCATCAGCCGGAAGATTGGCGGGACGTTCTCCATCGGTGAGAGTGATGTCACCGGGATCAACGTCGACCTCGTCCCCGGGCGACGAATCGTTCAGGCCTGGCGCCACCGCCGATTCCCCGAAGGCATCTTTTCGATGGCCGCGGTCACACTGACGCCAACGCCTGATGGTGGGACGGATCTCGTGCTGGTGCATCGCGGCGTTCCGAAGGACCTGATCCCTGAGACCGAACAGGCATGGCGCGATCAGTATTGGTCCAGAATCAAGGCCTACCTCGATAGCAAAGCCGGATAGCGAGCGCGGGACCTTCCGTCAGCCGCGGCGCGCTGCCTCGATGGTGGCAACGTCGATTTTCTTCATCGGCATCATCGCTTCGAAGACACGCCTTGCCTCATCGCCACCAGCCGCGAGCGCGTCGGTTAGCGCGCGCGGGGTGATCTGCCAGGACAAGCCCCAACGGTCCTTGCACCAACCACATTGGCTTTCCTCTCCTCCGTGGCTGACGATCGCGTTCCAGTAGCGGTCCGTCTCTTCCTGATTGTCCGTCGCGATCTGGAACGAGAAAGCCTCACTGTGCTTGAACGTCGGGCCGCCGTTGAGACCGAGACAGGGAATGCCCAGAACGGTGAACTCCACTGTCAGTACATCGCCCTTCTTACCGCCCGGGTAGTCACCGGGCGCCTCGTGAACAGCAGTCACTTCACTATCCGGAAAGGTGGCGGCGTAGAAGCGCGCCGCCTCAACCGCGTCCTTGTCGTACCAGAGACAAATCGTGTTCTTTGGCGTCATGTTCGTGCGCTCCTTTGTGCTTGATTAGGGCGAACGCCACGGTCTCCGCGGCGAACGTGTGGCCAATAGCACACGGACGTCGTCATCCGGCATTGCCACGTGGCTTCGCCGAGTGTTGCAAGTCTTGTACAGAGGAAGGCTGATAGGGAGCACGGCGGTTCGATACTCCGCCAGTTCTCCCAGCCACCTACTCAGCGCGGAGTTTCTTCGCTCATTCTTGTCGCATAAGACAACTAAACGAGTCACAATTGATTTTGATCGCAAACTTGTTCGGATCACTTGGCGACTCCGACAAGTTTCCCCTCGCGCCTAAGTGCATCGGCGCCAGTACGTTGCGCATATGAAGATCGGTCAGCGGCTCGGACGTGGGCTCCAGCGCGCGGGCAAGTCCCAGCGCGAAATCGCTGACCGCGCGAAGATGGAAGAGGCGACGGTCAGCAAGATCATCACCGGGAAGACGCCCAGCCCTTTCTTTGCCACAGTCGAGAAGATCGTGCGGGCGGCCGGGCTCACCTGGGGCGAGCTGTTCGACGAGCCGCAGATGCGTCTCGCGGAAACGGACGCCCGCATCGCGCGTGAGTTCCGCGAAGTGCTCGACCGCATCATCGACAATGACACCAGGCAGAAGCGGATCGGCCGCGGGCAGATCTCCGTCGTCCGGGACGCGCCGACCGGCGAGTACGACGACGTCGAGGAGCTTTCCGACGAGCAGATCCCGGAGGAGTATCAGCGCGTCCATGCGAATCGCGTCTATCGCGTGATCACCGACGCGATGCAGATCCTGCCGCGATCGTTGCTCTTCGCCCGCGCCACGCAGAACGAGGAAGCGGCCGACGGAGTGACCGTCGTCTGTCGCCTGAACGGAAAACTGTACCTGCGCCGCCTCGACCGGCGCGGCGGCAGAACGATCCTGGAGGCGACGAACCCGCGCTACTCCGTGATCCGCGTCGACCGCCAGAACGACCGGTTCGCGCTCGTGGCGGTCGTCTGCACAATCGATGGGTAGACGCGTTCAGAGCAGGCCGCGCTGGCGGAACGAGACGAAACCGCTCGACGCGATGATGAGGTGATCCAGCACTTCGACGCCGAGGGCGGCGCCGAGATCGGCCAGGGTCGCAGTGAAGGTCAGATCGTGTGGCGAGGGCGACGGATCTCCGGACGGATGGTTGTGAAAGACGATCACCGCCGCGGCGTGGTCGTTGAACGCATGGCGGAAGACGTCGCGCGGCGAGACGGTCGCGGAACTCAACGTGCCGACGTAGACCTCACGCTCGCTGACGATGCGGTTCCGTGCATCGAGGTAGATCCCGCCGACTGTTTCCTGCGGCCGGTGCGCGTACGTGGCGATGAGACGCGGCGCGACGGCCGTGGGGTCGCGAATGGGATCGGACGACGTGGTCGACAGCGCCGCGATGCGCCGTCCCAGCTCCAGTGCAGCACCGATGCGCGCCACGCGGCTCGGACCGAGGCTGCCGGCGGGTTTTCCCGGAATCCACTCCCGCCGGGCCAGCGCGAGCAGTCCGTCGGCGACGACCTCGCGTGCAATGTCGATCGAGCTCTTGCCGCGCTTCCCTGGCTCGATCAGGAGCGAGATCAGCTCCGCGTCCGACAGCGCCGCCGCACCGCCACGAATCATCCGCTCGCGCGGACGCTCGTCGACCGGCATGTCGGCAATGGCAACGTGGTTCAGCTGCATGACGCCAAGGCTCCCTCGGAATGACGTGCATGTCCAATGTTCTACGTTACGTGGAGTCGCGGCGGGGCGATCATTGCGGAGACTTTACGCGCAGCACCAGCGGCATCGGCCGGGCCGTCGCGATCTCGCGGATGAAGCGCAGCGTCGTGCCGTCGAACGTCCATCTAGATCAAGCGGTTCGAACTTCGTCCAAGGTGTCCGCGATAGCATCACGCCGGAGGACCCATGCGACGACTTTTCCTGGCGTGTGCCCTGCTTTTCTATTGCGCCGCTGTTTCCGCCGCGGAGCCACCTGATCTGACGAAACAGCCGACGCTCTATGTCGTCGGTTATGCGCACCTCGATACTCAGTGGCGATGGGAGTACCCGCGCACCATCGGTGAGTTCATTCCGAAGACCATGCGCGACAACTTCGCGCTTTTCGAGAAGTATCCGCACTACATCTTCAACTTCAGCGGCGCCAATCGCTATCGGATGATGAAGGAGTACTACCCCGCCGACTACGCGAAGGTGAAGCAGTACGTGGCCGCGGGGCGATGGTTCCCGGCCGGCTCGGCCATGGAAGAGGGCGACGTGAACTCCCCGTCGGCGGAATCGATCGTGCGGCAGATCCTCTACGGCGCCCACCTGTTCCGGCGCGAGTTCGGCCACACCAGCGCCGAGTACATGCTTCCCGACTGTTTCGGATTTCCGGCCTCGCTCCCCAGCATCCTCGCGCACATGGGATTGCGCGGATTCTCCACGCAGAAGCTGACGTGGCATTCGGCGACGAACGCCGGCGGCCCGGACTCGCCGGAGAGGACGCCGGAGGGCATTCCGTTCAACGTCGGCATATGGGAAGGGCCGGACGGGCGCGGCATCATCGCCGCATTCAATCCCGGCAACTACAGCGGCGATCTCTGGTACGACGTCAGCCGCAGCGAGCCGCCGCCGAACGCGCACAACTTCATCGACTGGCCGGCGCGCGTGCAGCGCAACGGCGAGGTGAGCGGGGTCTACACCGACTATCACTACTACGGCACCGGTGACGTCGGCGGCGCGCCGCGCGAGAGCTCCGTCAAGCTGCTCGAGTCGATCGTCGCCGGCGGCGGTCCGCTCCATGTCATCTCGTCGGCTGCCGAGGAGATGTTTCTCGACATCAAGGAGACGAAAGGACTGCCGCGCTACCGCGGCGATCTGGAACTGATCGAGCATTCGGCCGGATCGCTGACGTCGCAGGCGTATCACAAACGATGGAATCGCAAGAATGAACTGCTGGCCGACGCCGCGGAGCGAGCGTCGGTAGCCGCGATGTGGCTCGGCTGCCGCGACTATCCGCTGGCGCGGCTGAATGACGCATGGACTCTGGTCATGGGCGGTCAGTTTCACGACAACCAGGCGGGCACCGCCACGCCCAAGGCCTACGAATTCACCTGGAACGACGACGTGCTGGCCATGAATCAGTTCGCCGCCGCGCTGACCAGCGCGACCGAGGCGGTGGCGTTGTCGATGGACACCAGCGGTGCGGGAGTTTCGCTGGTCGTCTACAACCCGCTCAACATCGCGCGGCAGGACATCGTCGAAGCAACGCTTCCCGGCCACGCGAAAAACGTACGCGTGGTTGGACACGATGGCAACGAAACGCCCGCGCAGTTGGATGGCGACAAGGTCATCTTCCTCGCTCGCGTCCCCTCGGTGGGTTACGCCGTGTATCACGTTCGGCCAGCGACGGCGGCGAAGACCTCGACGCTAACGGTAACCAGATCGAGCCTGGAGAACGCGCGCTATCGCATCCACATCGACAGCGCCGGCGACATCGACAGCATCATCGACAAGAACCTCGGGAAGGAGATCCTCGCCGCGCCGATCCGCCTCGCGCTGCAGACCGAAAAGCCGCACGACTGGCCCGCGTGGAACATGGATTGGGCTGACCAGCAGAAGCCGCCGCGCGCGTACGTCGGCGGGCCGGTGGAGGTCGAGATCGTCGAATCGGGCCCCGCGCGTGTGGCCGTGCGGATCACGCGTGAGACGGAAGGATCGCGATTCGCGCAAACCGTCCGGCTCGCGGCGGGCGACGCCGGCAACCGCATCGAGATCGACAACACGATCGACTGGAAGACGCCCGCGGCGGCGTTGAAAGCGACCTTCCCGTTGACCGCGTCGAATCCGCGGGCGACCTACAACTGGGGCGTCGGAACGATCGAGCGCGGCAACAACGAGCCGAAGAAATACGAAGTGCCGTCGCACCAGTGGTTCGATCTCACCGATCGCAGCGGCGCGTACGGCGTGACGATCCTCTCCGACTGCAAGTTCGGATCGGACAAGCCCGACGACAACACGCTCCGCCTCACGCTCGTCTACACGCCCGGACTCGGCGACGGCAACGGCCGTTCGTACAGCGATCAGGCCACGCAGGATTGGGGCCGTCATCGCTTCGTCTACGGTCTGGCCAGCCACGCGGGCGATTGGCGGAAGGAGCAGACCGATTGGGAGGCGCTGCGGCTCAACCAACCGCTCGTGGCGTTCCAGTCACCGAAGCATCCGGGCGCGCTCGGCAAGCGGTTCTCGCTTCTGTCGATCGACAACCATCGCGTGCGCGTCCTGGCTCTCAAGAAAGCTGAGGACAGCGACGACGTCGTCGTGCGCGTCGTGAGTCTCGACGGCAAACCTACTGACGACGTTCACATTCACTTCGCGTCGCCGCTCGTTGCGGCGCGCGAGCTGAACGGACAGGAGATGACGATCGGCAAGGCGAAGACGCTGCACGGAGATCTCGTCACCACACTCGGTCCATACGCGATCCGCACGTTTGCCGTGCGCCTGGGGGCGCCGCACTCGCCGCAGCGCAAGCCGACGTCTCAGACCGTGCCGCTTCCATTGGATCGCATGGTGGCCAGCGTGGACGGCGCGAAATCTTCTCCCGGTTTCGATGACAACGGATTCGCTCTCCCGGCCGAGATGCTGCCCGATGACATCGCCTTCGCCGGCATTCACTTCAAGCTCGGCAACGAAGCCCTCGTGCCGCACGGCCAGACGATCGCGCTGCCGCCCGGACGTCGTCTGTACATTCTCGCCGCCGCGACCGATGGCGATCGCCAAACGACGCTGGCCGGACAAGGGATCACCATCCAGCAATGGAGCGGCTATGTCGGGCAATGGGACAACCGCACCTGGACGCGCAAAGAGGAGGAGATCCCGCCGCGTGCCGATGCGCCGCCCGGCGCACCGCCGCGGCGCCGCGTCTCGCTCGACTACAGCGGACTCACGCCCGGCTTCATCAAAGCCGCTCCGGCGGCATGGTTCGCTTCCCATCGCCACACCGCTGATGGTGCGAACGAGCCGTACGCGTACTCGTATCTCTTTGCGTACTCATTGCAGCTCCCGCCTGGCGCGCGCAGCGTCACACTTCCGGATGACGATCATCTGCGCATCATGGCCATGACCGTCTCGGACGAAGGCGTGCCGGTCCGCGCCGCGCAGCCGCTGTACGATACGTTGCCATGAGAAATCGCTGGATCTTCGCGGCCGCGCTCTGCCTCGCCGCCGCCGGCTGTCAGCAGAAGCACGAAACCGCCGTCGCATCGAAATCGTTCACCATCGCCGTCATTCCGCAGGGCTCCACGCACGAGTTCTGGAAGAGCATCCACGCCGGCGCGATGAAGGCCGCCGGCGACGAGGCCAAGGACGGCGTTCAGGTCAACGTGATCTGGAAGGGACCGATGCGCGAAGACGACCGCGAGCAGCAGGTGCAGGTCGTGGAAGGATTCACCACGCAACACGTCAGCGGCATCGTCCTCGCCCCGTTCGACAAGAACGCGCTGGTCCGTCCCATCGAAGAGGCGACGCGCGCCGGCATTTCCACTGTGATCATCGACTCGGCGCTCGAGTCACGCGATCCGATCAGCTTCGTCGCCAGCAACAACTTTCATGGCGGCGAGTTGGCAGCCGAGGAGATGAACCGGCTGCTGGGCGGAAAGGGGAAGGTGTTGTTGCTGCGCTACCAGGAAGGCGTCTTCAGCACCGAACAGCGCGAGAAGGGCTTCGAAGAGAAGATCAAGACGTTCCCCGGAATCACGCTGATCTCCTCGAATCAATATGCCGGCGCGACTCGCGACACCGCGAAATCCGCGGCCGAGAATCTGCTCAATCGCTACGGAAACGAAATCGATGGCCTCTTCACGCCGAATGAATCGTCGACCGCCGGTGCGCTGCTTTCGCTCGAAGACGCCGGCAAAGCGGGCAAGATCCGCTTCCTCGGCTTCGATGCCAGCGACATCTTCGTGCAGGCCATGCGCGACGGGAAGCTGCAAGGCGTCGTGGTCCAGAACCCGTTTCGCATGGGCGAACTCGGCGTGAAAACTCTGGTCGCGCACCTCCTCGGCAAGCCGATCGAGAAACGCGTCGATACCGGAGTCACGCTGATCACGCCGGCGAATCTGGACTCGGCAGAATCGAAACAGCTGCTCCATCCGCCGATCGAGCAATATTTGAAGTGACGCAGCTTCGACTTCGCGGCATCCGTAAACGCTTCGGCGCGACGGCGGCACTGGACGGCGTCGACTTCGACGTGAGCGGCGGTGAAGTACACGCGCTGATCGGCGAGAACGGCGCCGGCAAGAGCACTCTGATGAACATCCTCTCCGGCACATTCGCGCCGGACGGCGGTGAGATGTTCCTCGACGGCGCGCCTTACGCGCCTGCCAAGCCGGCCGATGCGCGCCGCCAAGGCATCGCGCACATCCACCAGGAGCTCGCGCTCTGCCCGCACCTGTCAGTCGCCGAGAACATTTTCCTCGGCATCGAGCCGTCGCGGCGTGAAATGCACACGCGATCCGCGCGGCTGCTCGAGGAATTCGGCCGCGGCGAAGTCGACCCGTCGCGCCGCGCCGGAGATCTTCCGCTGGCCGATCAGCAAGTGGTCGAGATCTGCCGCGCGCTGGCCTTCGACGCGCGTGTCCTGCTCATGGACGAGCCGACCAGCAGCCTGCAGCGCGCGGACGTCGAACGCCTCTTCCGCCTCATCGGCAAACTGCGCGAGCGCGGCGTCGCGGTCATCTACATCAGTCACTTTCTGGAAGAGCTGCGCGAGATCGCCACGCGCTACACCGTGCTCCGCGATGGCCGCAGCGTCAGCGCCGGCGCGCTCGCCTCGGTGAGCAACGATGAGCTGATCGCGGCGATGGTGGCCCGGAGCGTGGAAACCATTGAAACTATTGCGCACGCGAAGACACCCGCCGTCAGCAAGGAGGTGCTCCTTTCCGTTCGCAACCTCGCCGCTCCCCCGCGCGTCCGATCTGCGACCTTCGACCTCCGCCGCGGCGAGATCCTCGGCATCGCGGGGCTGATCGGCTCCGGCCGCAGCGAGCTGATTCGCGCCATTTTCGGTTTGTCGCGCACAAGCGGCGGCGAGGTTTCCCGGCGAGGGACGATCGGATATCTGAGCGAAGACCGCAAAGGCGAAGGCCTGGCGCTGCAACTCTCTATCGCCGACAACGTGACCATGAGCCGCCTCGCGTCATGCGCGCGCGCCGGATGGATCGACCTGCGACGCCAGAATGCGCAGGCCGAGGCGGTCATGCGCCGCCTGCGCGTGAAAGCGGCGGGCGCCAGGACTCCGGTCGTTCGCCTCTCCGGCGGCAATCAGCAGAAAGTCGCACTCGGGCGGCTCCTCCATCAGGACGCCGACATCCTCCTGCTCGACGAACCAACGCGCGGCATCGACGTCGGCTCCAAAGCCGACATCTTCGCGGAGATCGCGCAGCTCGCGCGCGAGGGTAAGGCCATCGTCGTCGTCAGCTCCTATCTCCCGGACCTCTTCGCCGTTTGCGACCGCATCGCCGTGATGTGCCGCGGGCGGCTGTCGGAGACGAAGCCGACAGCCGACTGGACGCCCGACCTGGTCATGCAGACAGCGATCGGCGGAAGCGAGAAGGCTGCATGAGAAACCGTATAATAATATGGCTACATATTTTCGGCCCGCTTATCGGCCTAATCGGCGTGGCAGTCTTCTTCGCGCTCCTTACCGGCTCGCCCGATCGCTACCTCTCGATGACCAACCTTCGGGTCGTCCTCGCGCAGACGGTGATCGTCGCCATCGGGGCGATCGGCATGACCATGATCATCATCAGCGCGGGCATCGATCTCTCGGTGGGCGCGGTCATCGCGCTGACCAGCGTGGTGACGGCGCTGGCGTTGCGCGGCGGCGGCGCGCCGTGGCTGGCGCTGGCAGCCGGCGTCGTCTGCGGCGGCATCATCGGCGCGATCAACGGCCTCGCAATCACCAAGCTGCGCGTCGTCCCGTTCATCGCCACGCTGGGGATGCTCGGCGTCGCGCGCGGCGTGGCGAAGTATGCAGCCAATCAGCAGACCGTCAACGTGCCGGCGACCTGGATCAACGAGCTCGCGGTCACCTTTCCTTCGCGGCCGTGGATCGTGTTCGCGCCCGGCGTCTGGCTGACGGCGCTGCTCGCGGCGGCGATGACCATCGTGCTGCGCAATACGATCTTCGGCCGCCGCGTCTTCGCAATCGGATCGAACGAGGCGGCCGTACGCGCCTGCGGCATCAACGTCGAACGCGCAAAGGTCGCCATCTACACCGCGGCCGGTTTGTTCTTCGGCCTGGCCGGCGTGACGCAGATGTCGCGGCTGCGCCAGGGAGACCCAACGGTCGCCGTCGGTGTGGAGCTCGACGTCATCGCGGCCGTCGTCATCGGCGGTGGGAGTCTCAGCGGCGGGGAGGGGAGCATCCCCGGGGCGATGATCGGCGCGTTGATCATGTCGCTGCTGCGCAACGGCTGCCAGCAGATGGGATGGCCCAATTACGTTCAGGAGATCATCATCGGCATCATCATCGTTCTCGCCGTAGCGCTAGACCGGTACCGCGCTGCACGAACGGCGGAGGTCACATGAAGCACATCGTCCTGATGACGCTCCTGCTCGGGGCCACGGCGCTTCGCGCCGGAGTCACGATCGTCGTCGACCGCAACATGGGCGACGCCGCAACGCCGCAATTCCGTTTCGAACGCGTTCCGCCACCGTCCCGCGACGACGCGGCGACGAATGCGAAACTCGATCTGATCGCCGGCCGCATCGACGGCAACAGTCCCGGCCTGGCCGCGATCACCGACGGACGCGTGCCGGGCGACTGGGATGAGCCGCAATCGAATCTCTTCTTCGCCCCCGGCACCTGGGGAGGCCGTTTCCGCATCGACCTCGGCACCGCAATTCCAATTGCCGAGATCAACAGCTATTCGTGGCATCCCAACTCGCGCGCCGCGCAACTCTACAAGGTCTACGGCAGCGACTGGACCGATCCGAACTTCAACGCAGCCCCGGGCAGCAAAATCGATCCCACAACCGCCGGCTGGAAGCTCATCGCATTCGTCGACACCCGCCCGCGCGAAGGGGAGTCCGGCGGCCAGTACGGCGTCAGCATCCGCGACAGCGCCGGAATCCTGGGCCGCTATCGCTATCTCCTCTTCGACGTTTTCGAGACCGAAGGCGACGACGATTGGAGCAACACCTTTTTCAGCGAGATCGACGTTCGGGCACCGCCCGGCGCGTTGGGTTCCGGGCACGGCCATCACCAAACGACCAGTGCGATTACGGCTACGACTACCAGCGCTTTCTTCATCGTTCCCGCAGATTAGGCTGAATCCATACTTTGCGTTGCATCCCAGCATCTTCTGACGTACCGTACTCATCCATTCGGTAGCGCTATCAATCGATCTTCCACTTTCTTGATTGTCGTCGCGGACAGAAGGGATTCCTCATGTCAATGCTTGCAGTTCAGGATGGGCCCAATCCAGTTCTCTTCTATCTTGCCGTGACACCGGCCGATCCAGGACTATCAATCCCAGCTACCTCCGAGATTTTTGCGTGCGGTCTCTCCGGGGGGACATGGGTGCAGAACTGGCCTGCCCAACCGCCCAGCGAGCTGTCGATAATCACTTGCCAGTCGCCGCCTAATCCGGTTCTTTTCGGATTGGATTTCTCTTTCAATCTATGGGCGATCGGTTTGGACGACCCAAAGCCGGAGTGGATTCAAAACTGGCCCTCGGCCGCGCCGGCAGATTTCACTTCGATCGCCGCAACGGGAGGCGACACGCCGTATTTTTTCGGTCGTGACGCGTCCGGCACTATCTACTCGATGAACATTCTTAATGGCGTGTGGTCGGATAGCTGGCCAGGTGGGACAGATGCGTCTTGGATGCTGGAAACCCAAATCGCCGCTCAGAATCCGCCTTCCCCGCATCTCTTTGTTTACAGCACAATGCCTAGCTATCAGGGAAATCCCGCAAGTTATTTCAATAGTGTGTGTGACGTTCCTTCGGGGAACTGGTTGCAGGGTTGGCTTGGGATGGGCGAGTTAGATCAACTCGCGGCGATTGCAACGGACGGCAGTCGCCCGGTCGCGCTGGCCGGGCTTGACGGGGGCAACCTCATGGTCGCGACCTTTGACGGTGCGGGACCCGTGACTTGGGAAAAGGTGGCCCAGCCGGGAGGGGATTTCACGAGTCTCGCGTTCATTGCAGCGCAGGGCGGCTCCGAGGCACACATCTTCGGACTCGACAATGAGGGGAACCTCTGGGCGACCGGATACCCGACCGGCTCCTGGGTGCAAAACTGGCCGGCGCCCCTGCCCGGGATCGAACCCTGAGCTGGGTACGGCACGGCGCATAGAGCCCAGCCTCGGCCACCAGTTCTTCTGATCAGGTTCCACTCGCGAGCATGGCGGTTCGATCCATTGTGTTTGAGGGTCGCGGTCCTGCGTGCGGCCGGGCCGAGCGTCAGCCGGGAGCTTGACAAGGCGCCTCCGCGTCAAGAATCCGGCTGGAGCTCGGCGTTCGCCGCGGCGTTCGGTTGAATCGCGGTAGTCCGCATCTCCTTCAGAAACGTTTCAATCCGATTTCATCGACGCTTCACCACTTTCGATACGGACGGGCCGATCTTCGAGCATCAAATCGGACAAAACACGGAGGAGCGTATGGACAGGAAATCATTGTTCGTTCTCATCATCGTTCTGGGCCTGATGCCTTTCGGCGCGTTCGCCAGCGAGGTACGAGTGCAGGGCGACACAATCATCTTTGACACCGGAATCGGTGAGGTCAACACGGTTACGATCAATCCCAGGGGCAGCGTCTTTGATCGGTCGAGTGGGCTATTCATCACTGGATTGACGATCACCGACTCGACCACCGCGATGGTGGTTCGGCCTCCCTGCCGTAACTTCGAAGGCACGGCATTGTGCGAGGACGCCGCCGCGATCGCTCGCGCCGTGATCAAGTTGGAAAATAAGAACGACAGCGTGAAGCAAGACCTCTCGTTCGGGGGAAACCCCTTGCTCATGATCGTGGACGGTGGGCCGGGCGACGACACGCTCATCGGCGGTCCATTGGCGGACATCCTCGATGGCGGTGACGGGAACGACGTCATCGATGGCGGCGATGGCGACGACGTGATCACCGGCGGGTTCGGCGACGACGTGATCACTGGCGGGAACGGCAACGACACGATTCGCGGCAATGCCGGCAAGGATCAGATCGACGGCGGTGACGGAGACGACGACATCGACGGCGGGCTCGGTGATGACCGAATCATCGGCGGCAAAGGTAAGGACATTCTGAAAGGGGGTGCCGGCGACGATACGATCGATGCACGTGACGGCGAGGTCGACACCATCAACTGCGGCCTTGGGCGCGACACTCTGCTGCGCGATTCCAACGATTCATTTACCCGTTGCGAGAGATAGCGGCGACGCGACGCGGCATAGGTTGGCCTGGCCTCGGCCAACAGTTCTTCTGCTTTGCGTCAGGCGCGGTGATTACGGCCATCGTTGCGATCGCCGTAATCACGTCGGGCCCAGCGGTGCACGAACGTTCGGTTGAATTGCTCTACAGCGAGCGAAGAAACGCGAGGAGCTTCGCTTTCGCATCCACGGTGAGAGCGGCGAAGCGGTCGCGCGACGCGACGCCCTGCCCCTCATGTGCGGCGATGGCCTGATCGAGTGTCGTCGCGCGGCCGTCGTGCAGATAGCGGGTGATGAACCGCAAACCCCACAATGGCGCAGTTCTCATCTCGCTGCCCGTCGAGCTGCCCATTTCGAGATCGTCGCCGAGGGCGCCCATGTCGTGGAGGAGAAAGTCCGAGTACGGGTGGTACGTTTGGAAACTGAGATTGGGGATGAAGCTCGAGCCCGACTTCAACGTAGGGGTGTGACAGCCGGTGCATCCGATGGTCTGAAAGATCTGTTCACCGTCGCTGGTATCGGCGCTTTGCGGTCCGCGCGGGGGCGCCGCGAGGAACCACATGTAGTTTTGCAGCTCGCCGACATCGCGGTTGGTGCGGTTGATCCCTGGCGCAGGATTGAACGCGAGCTCGGCACAGTTGCCCTGCGGACAGTTCTCGTTGGGAAAATCGAGCGTGGTGATGCCCATTTCGTTCAGCCAGGCATCGCCGGCGAACTGACCCACCGACGGCACCTGCGCTTTCCAGCCAAACCGGCCGACTGTCTTCGTGCCGGTCTGGTTGTTGTCCGTCAGGTTGACGCGGCCGGCAACGCCGTCGCCGCGCGCGGCTTCCGTAGCCGCAAGCGCAATGAGATCCACATCCGTAGTGAAGTCCACCAGTCCAAGCCCGAACAAGGGCGTGGTCCGCCGATGCACGACGATCGTTGCGGCGGCGGGAACTGTCTCGGCTGCGAACGTTTGAGCCGATCCGTTTCCACCTACTCCGATGGCGTGATCCTGAAGTACTGAACCGCCCAATGCCGTCATCGGGTCAAAGACGCCATTGTTGCGGCGTGCGAATCGCGTCACACTTCTTGTACTGCCGCCGCCTACGGCCGGCGCGTCGTGACACTTCGAACACGAGGTTTCATTGAACACCGGCCCCAGTCCAGTCGCGGGCGTCTCGTCACGAGTGAACGTCGAGAGTCCGGTAGCGAACGCTATGAAGAAAGATGCGGGAAGCCCTGGAATGGGTCCGCCCACTTCTATAGCCACCGCCGGCGAGACAGGTGCGACGGATGCGCGCCGCCTTGGCTGCTGCGCGTACGCAACGAGTGAGAGAACGACACACAAAAGGACAACCGGAAGCCGTCGCATGGAGATCTCCATAATACAGGCTGGGGTGAGTTGCCGCTCAGCCGGGCGCAGTAACGCGGTTCAAGCGTCTCCCGCGGTGAGGCTTTGTTCCCGCAAGCGATTGATGTCCCTCGTTGGCGCGCTGCCGAAGAAGCGGCCGTACTCGCGGGTGAATTGGGAGGCGCTGGAGTAGCCGACGCGGCGGCTGGCTTGGCCGGCGTCGAGCGTGGCGGTCAGCATGAGGCGGCGGGCTTCCTGGAGGCGGAGCGTTTTCTGATACTGCAGAGGGCTCATGCCGGTCACGGCTTTGAATTGGCGGTGGAAGGACGTGACGCTCAGATTCACGAGGCTCGCGAGCGTCTCGATGTTCACCGGCTGGTCGTAGTTCGCGCGTAACCACGTCACGGCTTTGGCGACTCGCTGCACGCTCGAACCGGCCTGGCCGATCCGTGCGACGCGGCTTCCCATCGGACCGCGGAGCAGGCGGATCAGAATCTCGTCGCGAACGAGCGGGGCGAGGAGCTCGGCATCGGCAGGCTGCGACATCAGCTCGAGCAACCTGGCCGCTGCATCGATGATCTGCGCGCCGGCATCGCCGACATAGAGCGAGCGTGTGTCCCGCGGTTGCGGCAGGCCGTGCGGAAACACTTTCAGAGACAGCTCGGCGATCTTCTCCGCATCGAGATCGATCATGAGAAGCAGGTACGGTTCCGAGTAACTGGCGCGCGTGACCCGGCCAGCCATCGGGACGTCGATCGAGTACACCGCCAGCTGTCCCGCTTCGTAACCGTAGGTGTCGTCGCCGATCATCACGATCTTCGCGCCCTGCGCAACGATGCACAACGTCGATCGCTGTACGTAATGCATCGGCTCCTGATTCGTCTGCGACACCCTGGCGGCGCGAACGCCGGGGACGCGAAGCTCGACCGTCCCATCGTAGGGAACAAGAGCGCCGATCAACTTCGCCAGTCTGGCAATGCCGGAATCCGTCTGCTTCGCACGCATATCAGTGCTCGATTATGGCCATGTTCCCCTGGTCGTGACGTTCGCCTGCGGCCGGGGTGAGATTGTTCAGCCGTTCGATCTGAGCGGGGCTGAGTTCGAGCTGGTCGGCGGCGGCGTTTTCCTCGACGCGCGCGACCCGCTTGGTTCCTGGAATCGGGGCGATGTCGTCGCCCTGTGCAAGCAGCCAGGCAAGAGCCACCTGCGCCGGTGTTGCGCCGGCTTCGGCCGCGACAGCCTTGACCTCGTCGACGATGCGCAGGTTGCGCTGGAGGTTCTCTCCGCTGAACCGCGGGTTCGTCTTCCGCCAGTCGTCATCGGACAGCTCGTCGTTGGATTGGATCGTGCCGGTAAGGAAGCCGTGGCCGAGGGGCGAGTAAGGGACAAAGCCGATGCCTAGCTCACGCAGGAGCGGCAGCAGTTCGGCCTCCGGGTCGCGGGTCCACAGCGAGTATTCGGTCTGCAGCGCGGCGACGGGGTGTACGGCGTGCGCGCGGCGGATCGTTTCGGGGCCGGCCTCGGACAGCCCGATATACCGGACCTTGCCCTCGGCGACCAGTGCGGCCAGAGCGCCGGCGGTATCTTCAATCGGCGTCTTCGGGTCGACCCGGTGTTGGTAGTACAGATCGATGTGGTCGGTGCCGAGCCGTTTCAACGAGCCCTCCACCGAGGCGCGGACATTCGCCGGACTGCTGTCGATGACGCCCGGGCCGCCGCCGGAATGCGAGACGAGGCCGAACTTCGTCGCCAGCACAACGTGTTCGCGGCGGTCCTTGATGGCCCGGCCGACCAGTTTCTCATTGGTGTAGGGGCCGTAGATCTCGGCAGTGTCGATGTGCGTGATCCCCAGGTCGAGGGCGCGATGGATGGTGCGGATAGATTCGGCGTCGCTTCCCGCGCCGATGTTGTAGTAGCCGGCCATCGACATCGCGCCGAGTCCTAAGCGGGAGACGTCGAGTCCGCCGATCGAAATGTGCTTCATGGTGTACCTCCGTTCATGCAAGAGATAACGCCGCGGCACGGTGGGATCGTTGATCGAAACTTCCAATGTCTTGCACGATCCTGCCAATCGCATGACCACATTGACGACGCGCGATCGGGTTGGTTGCCTGGGTTCGTTGGGAGGCCCATCCCTGGCGGGCTTCAACTACAGGGAGCGAAGAAACGCCAGGAGCTTCGCTCTTGCATCGGGGGCGAGAGCGGCGAAGCGGTCGCGCGAAGCGACGCCTTGACCCTCATGTGCGGCGATGGCCTGATCGAGCGTCGTCGCGCGGCCGTCGTGCAGATAGCGGGTGATGAACCGCAGACCCCATAGCAGGGCGGTTCTCATTTCGCTGCCTGTCGAGCTGCCCATCTCGAGATCGTCGCCCAGGGCGCCCATATCGTGGAGGAGAAAGTCGGAGTAGGGATGGTATGTCTTGTGATCGAGAGCGGCGATGAAGCTCGTGCCCGACGTCAACGTTGGGACATGGCAAGCAGTGCATCCGATGTTCTGAAAGATCTGTTCCCCTTCGATGGTATCGGCACTTTGCGGTCCGCGCGCCGGCGCCGCGAGGAGCCACATATAGTTTTGCAGGTCGACCGGCTTGAGGCCGCTGGCGTTGATGCCTGGGGCAGGATTGAACGTCAGCTCGGCACAGTTGCCCTGCGGACAGTTCTCGTTGGGAAAACCGGATGTTGTGATGCCCATTTCGTTCACCAGCGCGTCACCGGCGAACTGAAGCAGTGTTGGCACTTGCGCCTTCCAGCCAAATTTGCCGACTGTCTTCGTGCCGTCGCGGAGGTTGTCCGTGATGTTGACGCGGCCAGCAAGGCCGTCGCCGCGCGCGGCTTCCGTCGCCGCAAGGGCGATCAAATCCGCATCCGAAGTGAAATCGATCAGGCCGATCCCGAACAAAGGCGTCGTACGCCGGTGCACTACGATCGTTGCGGCGGCCGGTACCGTCTCGGCGGCGAACGCGTGGACCGATCCGTTTCCGCCTCCTCCGATCGCGTGATCCTGAAGCACTGTGCCGCCCAGTGCCGTCATCGGATCGAAGACGCCATTGTTGCGCCGGGCGAATCGCGTCACGCTTCGTGTACCGCCGCCCCCAATGGATGGCTCGTTGTGACATCTCGAGCATGACACCTCGTTGAACACGGGGCCGAGTCCCGTCGCGGGCGTCTCGTCGCTAGTGAACGTCGAGAGCCCGGCAGCGAACGCTATGAAGAGAGGTGCAGGAAGTCCTGGAATGGGCAAAGCCTGCGTTTGCGACCGACGCTGCAACAGATCCGGCCACTGCGCGCCGCCTCGGCTGCTGCGCGTACGCAACGAGCGAGAGAACGCAGAAAAGGACAACCGGAAGCCGTCGCATGGTTATCTCCATAATACAGACGCGGGTGAATTTGCCTCCGACCATGACGCCGCGAAACGCGCTGCTGGTCCGACCGTACAATCATTTCTCGATGAACTTCTCCGGGTACAGCGTAGACACCGTACACCGCGTCATCACTACGCCACGCGGGCGCATTGTCCGCATCGAGCCGAAGGCCTTTGATCTGCTGCTCTACTTCACGCAGCATCCGGAGGAGACGATCAGCCGGGAGCGGCTGATCGCTGAAGTATGGGACGGTAAGTTCGTCACCGACGACGCGGTGATGGTCGCGGTGTATGCGCTTCGGCAGGCATTCGAGGACGACTCGCGCGCGCCAAAATTCATCGAGACCATCCGCGGCCGCGGGTATCGCTGGATCGCCGCCCCGGCGTCAAGTCCGGCGGCGCCCGTGCCGTCGAAACGCCGCGGCCTCGTCGCTGCCGGTTTGGCAGTGATCGCCACCGGCTTCGCCGGCGCGTTGGTATGGGGACTGGTGCATCCGCCGCAGCCGATGCCTTCGATCAAGCGCGCCAGCGAGGTTGTGCGGGCGAATGCGCGCGGCGTGTTTTTCAGCGAGCGCACGGCGCGGCGCGACCTCGAGGAGGCGCGCGCGGAGTTCCGCAACGCCATCCGCATCGACGAGCGATTCGCCGAACCGCACGCCGCGCTCGCGCAGGTATGCGTGAGATTGATCGAGATCGGCTCTTCCGGTGCGGCAGCGAACGAAGCGGAGGCGCGGCGCGAAGCGGCTCGCGCCATCGAGCTCGGACCGCAGCTTTCGCTCTCCCACGCCGCGCTGGCGACGGTGCAGTTCGTTCTCGACCGCGAGCCGGAAACGGCGGAGCGCAGCTATCTCCACGCCCTCGACCTCGATCCGTCGCTGCCGGGCGTCCACCGCCGCTACTCCTATCTGCTCGGCGCGCGCGGCCGGTTCGCCGAGGCAACCGAGCAGGCGCGCATCGCCGTGGAGATGGAGCCGGCGTCGGCGGGTGCAATCGCCGACTTGGCTTGGACAAACGAGATCGCCGGCAATCTCGCGGACGCGGACCGGCTCTATCGCGACGCCGCGCATCTCGATCCATCGAACAGTGGGACGCTCTTCTCACTCGGCGATTGCCAGGAGTTGCGCAATCGTCCGGACGCCGCGATGCAGTCGTACCGGCGCGCCATGCAGGTTCTCGCCGTACCGCAGGATTTGATCGCGCAGTGCGATCGCGCATTCGCCTCCTCGGGACTGGCCGGCGTTGATGCGGTCTGGCTGGAACGGCTCCGATCGAACCCCGACTTCCCCCGATTCAATCTCGCCCTTTTTGCCGTTCGGGCCGGGCGCTCCTCCGAAGCGATCGAGCTGCTGCGCCAGGCCACACGGCGACGCGAGCCGGGCACGCTGTGGCTGGCGGTGCATCCTGCATTCGCGTCGCTGCGCAGTCAGCGCGAATTCGCCGCGCTCGTCGCGTCGTCGTTCCACACCAGGTGAGTCCCGCCGGCGACCACGATCGTGCTCTTGTCCGTCAGCTCCAGCGCGCTGCGCGGAACGCCGATCATGACGCTGCGATCGTCGGCCCCCATCGCGAGCTGCACGTCGGTGGTGATCTTCGAGAACCGCGCCCCGCGCGCGCCGTCGTCGTCGGTGATGCCTACTCTTCCGAAATAGCGATCACCGTCGCGCGAGATCCAGGCCGTGACCAGACGGTCGAAGCGGAAGGTCGATCCGGTGCCCCACCAAGCCATGCCGGTGGTGGGATCGCCGCTGCGATTGACGACGATGTTCGTGCCGAACGAGCGTGGCAGCGGATCGCGAAACGTGACGCGATACCAAAGCCGGTCGCCGCTCTCCGCGCGGTCGACGGCGATCACGTCCGGGTGCGTGGCAACTTTGCCGTCGCCGGCGGGATCCGTCAGGAACGGCTGCCAGGTCACCGCCGGCGCGGCGACGAAACGATGCTCGGCCACGCTCTCAACAAGAAACTGCCCGAGCGCGAAATCGGGCCGTTGCTCCATGAGCCGCGCCGCCATGGGACGGAGGGTCTCGGCACGCGGCTCGTCGGCGGCAATGCGCACGAGGATTCTCCACGCATGCGCCTGCGCGTCCCACAAGCCGAAACGGCGGCCGGTCGCGGCGCGGTCGGCATCCAGTCTCGCGGCGAAGTCGTCGATGATCTGCACGCCCTCGGGAAACGCCGCGCCTGCCGGATTCATCGACCGGACGATCCCGCTCATGAAGGCAACCAGCGGCGACTTGGCATCGAGCTCGATGGCCTTGGCCACTCGATTGGGAGCGCCGGGAAGATCCGGCGGCACGACCTGACTGGCGCGCTGCGCATTGCGGCGCAGGGCGGCCGAGATCATCCAGGCGTCCGCAAACTGCGGGTCGAACTCCAGCGCGCGATCGGCGTGACGAATGCCCATGACGGCGAGACGCCCGTTCGTACCAACGTCGCGGTACGCGCTAAACGACTCGAAGAGCGCCGACAAGGCCACGAGATAGTGCGCATCGCGGAGGACGGTGCGGTCACTCGCGTCGGCGACGATTCGCAGGAGCCGCTCGCGGGCAAGCTGCATCCCGTCCGCGTCGTCACGAACGACGGCGTCCTCGAGCATCTCGCGGGCGAGAGCGAGCTCGCGGTCCGCGGCCAGGGCAGGAAGGGCGACCAGGAGAAGAAGAGTGAAGATCAGTGCGTTTCGCATGCGCGCAATGTCACGCCCCAATCGCCCGAAGTCCTGAGGAAAGGCTGAGCGTTTGCTGAGCGCGCAATCTGTTTTCGACATCAATGCCTCGCCGCGCGGCGACGCGACGGCGGACACGGGCCGCGGTTGACGACTACCGAGACTGTGTGATCGTTGTTTGCGGTCACGATGTCGGGATAGCCGTCGCCGTTTACATCGGCGACGTCGAATGAGTTGACCGGGCCGCCGGCGTCGATGGCGATGCCTTCCGCGAAATCGCCGGCGCTGTTGCCGCGGTAGACGTGGAGGGTCGTGGACTGGAAATCGCTGACGACGAGGTCGGGGTGACCGTCGCCGTCGAGGTCCTGCACGCGTACCTGGGCGGGGAGACTCACCGTTCGGGGATGCGGGAGCTGTTTGCGAGTGCGAAACGTTCCGTCGGCGTTGGCGAGCGTGACGAAGATTGGTTCGAATGTGGATTCGACTAAATCCGTATCGATGATGTCGGCGATTCCGTCGCCGTTCACGTCGGCGAACGTGGCGCTGAGATCGAAACCGGGACCTGCGGCTACCGTCGATACTGTCAGCGCACCGCTCACGTAATGAAGGATTCCGAGGTGGCCCGAGCGCTCGCTGACCAGGATCTCCAGCGCTCCGTTGAGCGTCCGCATAGTCGGCCAGTCACCGTTCGCCAGTTGCGTGTCGAACGTCGTTTTCGATCCCAGGGCTCCGTCGCCAAGTCCTCGGAAAAGGTGCATGCGAACCGGATTGCCCGAACCGAAGGAGAGACTGATCACGTCCGGCGTCCCATCATGGTCGTAATCGGCGATCAATGACGGACCGCCGTGCGTCGCCGTTTCATATCGGATGCCTTCATCGAACTGGAGCGATCCTCTGCCGAGGTAGACGACGATGCCGTTGCTCCAATAGTCGGAGGCGAGAAGGTCTGGGACTCCGTCGTGATTCAGATCGCCGACGTCCTGCAACTCCTCGCCAAGACCTCGGACCAGCAGCCGTTCCGCGGCAAAGGTACCGTCACCGTGGTTCGTCAGGATTGAGTACGCCGCGAGTTCATCGACGTGGTTGCCCGAGGCGATGATGTCGGGCGCGCCGTCGCCGTCGAGATCCCGCACGACTACGACTCTGTTGGCCGAGGAGGGATAACGCACCGGCGCCTGAACGCCGGCCCAACCGCTGCAATCCGCCGCCATCGCCTCAACGGCGACGAACGAGAGAACGGCGACAAACGGCCAAAGTCGTTCCATGCCCGCGAAGTGTACGCAGGCGATGTGAACGCTTCGATGACCCTTCGCGAAGGTTTGGTGAGAATAGCGCTTACTTGCCCGCGATGATGTTGTGCGTTTCGATGAATTCCGGCGTGCCCGGGTCGACGCCGGCTTCCTGCAGGATCGGCATCAACGTCTGACCGAAGCGGTCGAAATTCTCCTTCGTGTCCCAGATGTCCGAAACATGCAGTGCGTCGAGTGATCCGAACGCAACGTGAAAGAGCCTTCCCTGAGGCGAGCCGGCGCCGGCCGCATCAAGGCGTTTGATGACCTCGTCATACTGCTGCGACGACATCGATTTCGGAACAAAGCGAACAACGAATGGCATGCGAATCTCCCTTCTCTTTTGACGATGTACGTTACCACTGGCCATCCGGTCGTATTTCGTTGTGCCTAACTTTCGTCGCCGCGCGTCGTTTAACGATCTCAGGAGGCGACTGATGCGAAGCACCATCCTCTGTCTCATCGCAGCGGCTGCAATGGGATTGCCGGCCCAGGCGCAGAGCGAGCCGCGCGCCGAAGTGCTCGTGCTCGGCGTCTACCACATGGCCAATCCGGGGCACGACATCTTCAACATGCCGGCGGACGACATCCTCGCGGCCGGGCGGCAGCAGGAGATCGCGGAGCTCGCCGCGGTGCTGAAGAAGTTCAAGCCGACGAAGATCGCGGTCGAGAACGATTCGCAGCGGAAGTTGAACGAGCGGCTCACTCAATACGGTTCCGGCCAGTACGTACTGACCGCGAACGAAATCGACCAGATCGGCCTTCGGCTTGCGAAGGAGCTGGGGCATACCACCATCTACGCGGTCGACGCCGACGGCGATTTTCCGTTCCAGCGCGTGATCAATTTCGCCAAGGCGTCAGGACAGTCAGCGAAGCTCGACGCGCACATGGCCAACATCGGCGAGATGGTGAAGGCCGAGGGCGCATACCTGAAGAGCCATACCGTGCTCCAGACGCTGCTCTATATGAACTCCGACGCGAAGGTGACGCAGAGCGTCGGCTTCTACTATCTCGAGGCTCACTACGGCGAGCCTGGCGACTATGCCGGCCCCGATCTGCTTGCGGAGTGGTACCGGCGGAACATCCGCATCTTCAATAACGTCACGAAGCTGGTGGCGTCGCCCGATGACCGCATCCTGGTGATCTTCGGGGCCGGACACCTCGGCTGGCTGCGGCAGGCGTTCGCTTCCGATCCGACTCTGCGGCTTCGAAAGTTGGAGGAGTTCGCGCCGCGGTGATCTTCACAGGAGACGGGTTCACGTTTGTTGACGCCACGGTGGTCTCGGTGATTTCAAGGGGGACGGTTTCACGCGGAGGCGCGGAGAGGCGGAGGCCCCTCCGCGCCGAGTGAACGCGGAGTATTACGGCTCTTCGACCGGGTCGAACCACGGCAGCACGGTGACGACGAAGGTGCCGTTCGATGTATTTCGGGCGCTGTCGCTGGACGAGCAATGCACGGTGGTGGTGCCGGCGGGGAAGAGGGAACCGGACGTGGGGTAGCAGGTGGCGACGGTCTCGCCGTCGACTACATCCCTGCCCCAGCCGGAATAGCTCACGAAGGCGCCGTCCGCCGAGGATGCCTGCGCGGTCATATCGCGTGGAAGCACAAGAGCGGGTGCCGTGGTGTCGCCGACGGTGATGTTGAACAACTCCGTGATCGATGCTCCGTTCGAGCCGAAGCCGGTGCACTTCACGGACGTCACACCGATCGGGAAGAGTTTGCCGGTTGCCGGATCGCAGGAGACATCGGCGGCGGTTCCCTTCGCCGTCGTAGCGGTGACGGCATACTTCACGGTCGCGCCGTCGCGTCCGGCCGCTTCCGCGAAGACTGATGACGGAGCGACGAGAGCGGGCGTGTCGTCACTGCCGACGTGAACGCGGAAGTTCTGCGAGCTCGTGTTGCCGAAGCGATCGCTGCTCGTGCAGGTGATCGACGACGTTCCGATGCGCAGAAACGATCCCGACTCCGGCTTGCAGAGCGGCTTCACCTCGGGATCGACAAGATCGGTCGCCTTCACATCGAAGGTCACGATCGATCCGTCAGGCTTTCCGAACCAGAGCAGGTCCGTCGGCGTGCTGACGGCGGGTGGCGTGTTGTCGGCCACGCGCACGAGGAAGGAATCCTTGGCCGAGTTCCCCAAGTCGTCAGTGGCGACACAATCGACGGTCGTGGTCGTGAAGGGAAAAAATTCGCCCGACTTGTGCGAGCAGTCCACGGTGACCGTCTCACTGTAGAGACTCGTCGCGGGAACATCGAACCGTGCGATGCCACCGTCCAGACTCATCGCCTCGGCCAGCACGATCGACGGAATCTGCAGGAAGATCGTCGGTCCGATGATCTGCAAAGTGGCGGAGTTCGAGTCTTGCGCGTGCGACGCGCGGACGATGACGGAGTAGTAGCCGGGAACGTTGACGATCTCCAGCGGCACCCAGACCGACATGTTCGTGTCGGTTGCCGCGTTTGGCGTGAGTGCGAAGGTTCCCGCCGGCCCGGAGAAAACAATGTTCACGCCCGTGCTGGGTAGAAAGTGCGTCCCCTGCACGGTCATGAACCACTCGCCGCTCATCGTGTGAACCGCGTTCGGTGTGATTGCGCTGATGGTCGGGGTTTCCCGCGCCATCAGCGGTAATGTAATGAGAAATATCGCAGACGACATCAGTCGTGACAGACGCATTGGACAGCCTCCTCGCTTAGCGCTGCAAGGTAAGGACATAAAGCCACTTCGCCTGTGATCCTGCTCACCACACGCGCAATCGCATGGCGTGCCCAGCGATAATGTGGCGCCGATGCATAATCGGACCGTGCGCAAGAGTCCTGTACCAAACGCGGATCTCTTCGCCGCCGTCGTCGACGGCGCCGGAGTGGGGATCGTCGTTCTCGATCCGCGGCGGCGCATCGTCGTTGCGAACGCGGCCTTCTGCTCCCTCCTTGGATGCGCGAAGGAAGATGTAACGGGGATCGATGAGCGCGATCTCACGGACGACTCTGATGCCGATCTTTTTCAGGAGCTGCTATCCGGCATCCGAACGCGCTACACGGTCGACAAACGCTATCGCTACAAAGATGGCCCCGAGGTTTGGGGACGCGTGATGATGACGATGCTGCGCGGCGACGCTAAGTACGCGGTCGCCGTCGTCGAGGACATCACCGAGAAACGCGATATCGAGCAGGCCGCGGACGAGGCCCGCCGCGCGCATGAGCGGTACGCCCTCGTGGCCCGCGCGACGAACGACGTGATCTGGGACTGGGACGCCGAGCACGGCACGATCGTCTGGAACGACGCGCTGCAGACGATGTTCGGCTATGAGGCCGATCAGATCGACAACCGGCTGCAGTGGTGGGACAGCCATCTGCATCCGGATGACCGCGAGCGCGTCGTCTCGGGTATCAACGGCATCATCGAGACGGGCGGCTCGTCGTGGACGGACGAGTACCGCTTCGAGCGCGCCGACGGCAGCTTCACTGAGGTGCTGGACCGCGGGTATGTGGCGCGAGCGGAAGATGGGACGCCGATCCGGATGATCGGCGCGATGCTCGACGTGACGGACCGCAAGCGCGCCGAGCGCGTCGCCACGTTCATGGCCGAGGCCAGCGCGGTGCTGGCGTCGTCGCTCGAATACCATGCCACGCTGGCGCGCGTCGCCGAGCTGACGGTTCCGGTGCTCGCCGACTGGTGCCTCGTCGATCTGCGCACCGGCAACGAAACGTTCGAGCGCCTCGCGATCGTGCATGAAGACGGCGCGAAGGTGGAATTCGCGCGCAACGCGTTCGCGGACGACGTTCGCGAAGTGATCGTCAACGGCGCACCGAAACTCATCGAGCGCGTTAACGACACGCTCGATATCCGCTCCGCGTTGATCGTGCCGCTCGTGGTCGTTCCCGGCGAGCGAGCGCTCGGTGCGCTGACGCTGGCCATGAGTCACTCGCGGCGCGTGCTTTCGGAACGCGATCGGCCCGTCGTCGAAGACGTCGCACGCCGCGCGGCTATGGCCATCGAGCACGCGCGCCTTTACGACGATGCGCAGAAAGCGAATCTGGCCAAGGACGAGTTCCTGGCCATCCTCTCCCACGAGCTCAGCACGCCGCTCACGATCATCCTCGGCTGGTCGGGCATCCTCAGCCGCGAGGACGTTTCGCCGGAGGAGCTGCTGCAGGGCGTGGAGAGCATTCGCGCCGGCGCGCTGGCGCAAGCGCAGCTCATCGACGACGTGCTCGACCTCTCGCGCGTGACAACCGGCAAGCTGCGTCTCGACGTGCAGCCGGTCTCGATCGGGCAGCTCGTCGCCGATTCGTTGACCGCGGTCCGCGTCGCAGCCGCCGCGAAACGGATCGATCTCATCGCCCCCGACTCCACTGCCGCCGGCACCGTCCTCGGCGACGGCAACCGGCTGCGCCAGGTGATCTGGAATCTGCTCACGAACGCGATCAAGTTCACGCCCGCCGGCGGCAACGTTACGGTGGAGTTGGAGAACACGCCGGCGACGGTGCGCCTCATCGTGACCGACACCGGCAAAGGGATCGCGCGCGATTTCCTGGCGCACGTTTTCGAGCCGTTCCGCCAGGGCGACGCCTCGACGACGCGCGCGCACGGCGGCCTCGGATTAGGGTTAGCAATCGTTCGCCATCTCGTCGAAAGTCACGGCGGAACGGTGGCCGCGTTCAGCGATGGTGTCGATCGCGGCGCACGCTTCGTCGTCGAACTGCCGTCCGTGCCGGAGTCGTCCGATGCAGCGTCCGGCAGGGATCTCCGTGCGTCCCGCTCCGAACTGGCCGGCGTGCGCGTGCTCTTCGTCGACGATCAGGCCGATGCTCGCGAACTCGCGCGCGTGATTTTCACCAACGCCGGCGCGGAGTCGACGATCACGTCGTGCGCATCGGAAGCGCTCGACGCGCTGGAGCGGCTGCCGATCGACATCGTCGTGGCCGACATCGCCATGCCCGAGGTCGACGGCTACGCGCTGATCGCCGAGATTCGCCGCCGCGACGCGCTCGCGCAACGGCACACCCCGGCGATTGCGGCGACCGCCTACCGCGGAGTCGACGATCGCACCCGCGCGCTCGCCGCCGGATTCGACGCATACGTGAAGAAGCCGATGGACGCGGCGACGCTGACTTCGACCGTCGCCGGCGTCATGGCCGCACGCACGCGCTGATCATTCGATGCGATTGCCGGGGAAGTTCTGGTGAAGCACGACGCTCGTAGCTCGCCCGTTGGCGTCGACGACGAACGTGATCTGCGCGTCGACGACTTTGTAGAAAAAGTCGTGATCGTTCTCAGCGAAAATCTCGGCACGCGGCTGTGCGGTGATCTGTGCGTAAAGATGATCGCCGTCGCGCGTGACGCTCAGAATGAAATTCGGCGCAATCTCGTAGCGTCCGACGTATCCGTCAAAGATCTTCGGATCGACGGCAATCTCCTTGTGCTCTTTCGCCGGTGGAGGCTCGCCTTCTATTCGCTTCGCCGGATGGTCGGCGCCGTTCTGATGGTGTATGAGACCGGTCGCGCGACCGTTTGCATCGACGACAAACGTCATCTGCGCGTCGAAGTCTTTATAAAAGAAGTCGCGGGCACCCTCGGCGAAGATCTCGAACCGCGGCTGACCGGTAGCTTGCGCGTAAAGCCGGTCGCCATCCCGCGTAATCGCCTGGATGAAGTTCGGAGCGAGTTGGTAACGGCCGGTGTATTTCTCGAGGACGGCGGCATCCACTTTCACTTCCTGGCGCTGTTTCGCTGGCGCGACCCGATTCCCCGGCGTGTTGTTGCCGTTCTGATGGAGCACGATGCTCGTTGCGCGTCCGGTGTCGTCGACGACGAAGGTGAGCTGGGCGTCGACGACTTTGTAGAAGAAGTTGCGATCGTCCTCGGCGAAGATCTCGGACTTCGGCTGCTCTGTGGCCTGCGCGTAAAGATGATCGCCGTCGCGCGTGATGGTGATGACGAATGTCGGAGCCAGCGCGTAACGGCCGACGTAGCGCTCGAGAATCGCGGCGTCGGCCTTCACTTCCTTCCGCTGCTTCGCCGCCTGGAGCAGCGGCACGGCGGGATCGAGAAGATGGAGGCCGATGTCGTCGGGGCCCGCGCTTGTCGATGTGTTCGAAAGCACGACGACACCGGTGCGGCTTTTCGGATCGAAGCCGATCCACGTTCGGTAGCCGCCGGTGCCGCCGTTGTGCCAGATGATCTCGTGTCCGTCGCGGGTCCAGATGTGCCAGCCGAGGGCGATCTCAAGGTTTGGGGTGCCGGTGGGACGGCGCGTGGCGAGCATTGCGGCCATCGACGATGCGAGCGCTGACTTCTCGATGCCGATGTTTGCGGCGAGGAATGTCAGCAGATCGTTGGCGGTCGATCGCAGAGCGCCGGCTCCTGCCAGTGTCGGAAGGTCCCAATTCGACACCGGCTGAAGACCGGCGTCATGCCCGATTGCGAGGCGATCCTTCATCGCTTTCGACAGCGTGATGGCAGTGCTCTTCATCGCGAGTGGCTGCAGAATCCGGGTCCGCACCAGCGTCTCGTAGTCGGTTCCGGCGCGGCGGGCCAGCGCGTGGCCGAGAAGGCCGCCGCCGAGGTTCGAGTATTCGTATGTGGAGCCGATGTCGCGCGTCAGCTGGACTGTCGAGAGGAACTCGTACAACTGCGCCACGGTGTAATCGGCGTACGGATTGGTGGGGTCTTTCGGATTCATGTTCGACGGAAGCCGCGGCAGGCCGGAAGTGTGCGTGGCCAGATCGACGAGCGTGATCTTCTTCCCGCCGCGCTCGGGCACCTTCACGTTCGGCGGGAGGTACTTTGAAACGGGATCGGTGAGCGCCACTTCACCGTGCTGCACCATGTCGGCGAGGAGAAGCGACGTGAAGACTTTCGACACCGAGCCGATCTCGAAGAGGGTGCCGGCATCGACCGGCTTTCCGTCTTTCGCGGTCTTGCCGTACGCGACGACGCGCCGCCCGGTTGAATCGATCACGCCGGCGACGATGCCGACGCCCTGATGCTGCGCGTCGATGCGATCGGCGAGGATGGCGCGGATATCAGCGTCGGATACGACCGCTGCGAAAGCCGCATTGGAAAGAAACAGCAGACTCAGAACAACTGCGATGCGCTTGATCACTTTTCCTCCTCAAGACGCGCCAGCGCGTCGATCTGTTTTTGGTAGCGGCGCGCCATCCACAAGTTGAGCGGAATCGCTGAGAGCGCGAAAACTACGAATGAGATGGTTTCGAAGCGAATGATGCGGATGACTTCCGGATGCGCTTGCGCGAAGCCGGCGAAGAAGATGAGCCCACCGGGAAACAGGAGCAGCATGCGCGACCAGAAGCGCGTGCCTCGGTGAAAATCGCGCTGCCGCGCCAGCTCGCGCCGAAGGTGCTCCAGCGTGTCAACGACATCGATCGAAGGTGTGCGGAAACGGTTCGCGCGAATCTGCCAAGCCATGTAGCTGACAGCGATGATCATGAGAACGGCTCCGACCAGTTGGAGTGAGTTCATCCCCACGAACATCCAGCCAGCGAAAAAGACGATGATCGTGGCACAGACAAGATAGCCGTCGAAGGTGCGCCGGCGCATCTTGCGGTTCATGGTTTCAATCCTGTTCCGGATCTCCTCGTTGCTCATGCGAAATCCCTCACTGCTCTGCGCCCGCCAAAGCGCAGCCACGTCGTCATTTTCCATGGCGGTCTCCTCGGCCGAAACGGCCGGCCAGAATCTTCTTGATGCGATGGATCTTTGTGGCCACGTTGCCCGCGGAGATGCCGGTAATTTCGGCGATGCCCGCGGCCTCGGTCCCTTCGAGGTAGAGCAGGATGACCTGCCGCTCGATCGGCTTGAGTTGCTGGATGAATTCGCGCAACCGTTCCAGTGATTGCTGCCGATCGAACGCGTCGCCGGAATCGGCAGTAACCGTCAGGTCGTCAACGTCATCGAGACTCAGCAGCGGACGCTTGCTAGCGCGCCGATGACGCACCACATGCGAGGCCGCCACGTTGTGCGCAACGCGATACACCCACGTGCGCAGCGAGCAATTGCCGGCGAACCCTTCGAAGCTGCGCCAGATGCCGAGGTGAATGTCCTGCAGGAGATCGCGGCACTTGTCGCGGTCGAATTCATACGAGCCCGCCAGCCGCTCCAGCGCCGCGCCGTATTCGCCGGCAGCCTCCTCGTACAACGCATCCTGCGACGCCATCAGCCGAAGTGTCCTCCGAATGAGGTAGTCGGCGAAGCAGCGCGTTTCTTACAGGCGATTACGTTCGCGTCCACGGAACGTCGGCTACGCCGTTCTTGTGATTCGCGAAGCGCGCGGCGACGAAGAGAAAGTCCGAGAGGCGGTTGAGGTACGTGATCGATGACTTTGTCGCGTCATCGTCATCGTTCAGCGATACGACCAGCCGCTCCGCGCGGCGGCAAACCGTGCGCGCGACGTGAAGGTGCGCCGCGGCGAGAGTGCCTCCGGGCAGGATGAACGTTTTCAGCGGGGCCAGATCCGATTCCATCGCGTCGATGTCGTGCTCCAGCGACGTTACGCGCTCGCCCGGCGGTCCGGCGAAGCGCGATGTGCCCGGCGATGCGAGGTGCGCGCCGATGTCGAACAGGTCGGACTGGATCGCGTGAAACTGTCCATCGAGCGATGACGCCGGCCAGCTCGCGCGGGCCACGCCGAGGATGGAGTTCAGTTCGTCGATCGTGCCATAGGCCTCGATGCGCGCGTCGTCTTTGCGGACGCGCGCGCCGCCGAAGAGTGAGGTCTCACCGGTGTCGCCGGTGCGCGTGTAGATCTTCACGAATCAACCTCCGCGCCCCCGCGCCTCCGCGTGATCACGCCTCGGCTTCGAGCTGCCGGATCCGCTCCTTGACCACCATCTCGGCGAGGTCGGGAATCACTTCCCAGGCGATGTTGCGGACCACCTGCTCCGACATCAACTGCACCACGCGGCGCGCGATACGGTCGACCTGCTCGTCGGTGAGGTCGGTGATCTGGGGGTTGACGTCCGTGATCTGCGGATTCACATCCGTGATCTGCGGATTGACGTCATCGGTGATCTGCGAGTTGACGTCATCGGTGATCTGGCTGTTGACCGCCGTGTCAGCTGTTGCCTCCGGCTTCTCCTCGGAAGCGAATGGTGATTCGGGCTCGGCCGATTGCGCGAACGGATCGGCGGCCGGAGCCCAAGCGGGCTCGCTCGACGACGTCGCGGCCATCTGCTCCATCTCTTCGAAGCTCATCCGCGGAAATGCGCGCGTCTCGCCGCCGAATGCCGGCGGCGCTTCATCCCAAGGCGATGCTTCGAGCTCGGCAGGCGGGCCGAGGGTTTCGAACGGCGGCGGCTCAGACGGCTGTGACGCCTCGGCCACTTGCCGCATCTCTTCGAAACTCATCTTCGGGATAGCGCGCGTGGACGCGTCGTCCTGCTGCGGCTCGTCCCATGGCGACGATTCGGGAGCAGGCGGTGGAGGCGGTTCATGGAACGCAGGCGGCTCGTCGAAAGAGGGTTGCGACGCCGACGCCATCTGCTCCATCTCTTCGAAACTCATCCGCGGAAATGCGCGGGTCTCGCCGCCGAATGCCGCCGGCGTCTCGTCCCATGGCGATGTCTCAGGTTCGTGTACCGGCTCCGGCATGGCAGGCTGCGGTGCGGTCGGAGGTTCGACCGGCTCGTTCGCCATCTGCTGCATCTCCTCGAAACTCATGCGCGGGAACGCCCGCGTCTCACCGCCGAAGGCAGGTTCGCCCGGCGAGTCGAACGGCATGTCCGACTCGAACGAAGGCGCCGCCGCTGGAGCAGCGCCGAAGATGTCGTTGTCGTGCGAAAACGGATCAGCGGGGACCGACTGCGTTTCGAACGCCGGCGCGTCGGTGAACAGCGCGGCAGGCTCCGGCTCCTCGGCAGGCGCGTTCTGACTCTGCTGAATCAGTTCTTCGACCTTGTGAATGAGGCTCTGCGACTCGAACGGCTTCGTCACCACCGCATCGCAGCCGGCCTTGTCGGCGCGGTCGGGATCGAACGGCTCGAACGTCCCCGTCAGCAGAATGACCGGGATGTTGCGGTACTCGGGATGCGACTTCACGTACTCGCATACTTCGTAGCCGTTCTTCTCGGGCATGATGATGTCGGAGAGGATGATGTCCGGCCGCATCTCCGCCAGTTTCTGGATCGCCTTGGCCCCGTTGTTGACCGCGGTCACCTCGTAGTCGCCGTCCGAAAAGGTCAGCTCGACGACTTTCTGAATGGTGATGCTGTCATCCGCGAGGAGGATTTTCTTCGCCATGGGATTCACTCCGATTGGATTTCCGGGAACTGTAGCAGTTACGCGGGATGCTGCTGCTTCTCGCGTTTGAAGACCATGCCGATGTGATCGGTCGCGCCGGTCTTGAAGTTGATCGAGGTGATGCTGACCAGCTCCCAGCCGTCATCCCCGAGCCGGTTCAACTCCTCGGCGCGCCGCGGATCCATCGAGTAATTCTCCGACCGGACGTTGATGATCTTGTACTCCCAGGTCTTCATGGGTCCGCCCCTCCCAAGTGCTGAACGCTAAGGGCGAAAGTGTAGCAGTTTCGGGCGTGGGGAGTCGGGGGTAGGGAGTCGGAGAGAAGCGCGGCGTTTTTGATATGGTCGCGGCCCGCGAGTCTGAAGCCGGAAGTCGCAGTTGGAGGCAAACACTCCGACACCCGACACCCGACACCCGACACCCGCTTCACAATGACCGAGCGCCCCTTTCTCATCCTCATCGTCCTCGACGGCTTTGGCTGCCGCAAGGAAACCGAATCGAACGCGATCGCCGAGGCCGACACGCCGCGCTTCGACCGGCTGTTCCGCGAATCGCCATGGACGACGCTCGAGGCCTCGGGACGCGCGGTCGGTCTTCCACGAAATCAGATGGGTAACTCCGAGGTCGGTCATCTCAATATCGGAGCGGGACGAATCGTCGATCAGGACATCGTGCGCGTCGGCAAGGCTGTCTCGCGGCACGAGCTGGAAGCGAATCAAACGCTGATCGATGCCGTGAAGCATGGCGGCGCGATTCACTTCGCGGGACTGCTGTCGGATGGCGGCGTGCATTCGATGCAGACGCATCTGCACGGACTCATCGACGCTGCGATCGCTCTTGGTGCGAAGGACGTTTTTATCCACGCCATCCTCGACGGCCGCGACACGCCGCCAAAGTCTGCCGAAAAGTACCTCGGCAATCTTCTCGCGCACATTGAAAGCAAACCGCAGGCGCATCTCGCCACCGTCATCGGCCGCTACTTCACGATGGACCGCGACAAACGGTGGGATCGCGTCCAGCGCGGCTACGACCTGATGACGCTCGGCGTCGGGACGCAGACGAAGGATCCGCTGGAAACGCTGCGGCGTTTCTACGAGCAAAACGTGACCGACGAATTCGTCGAGCCGATCGCGGTGCTGACGCCTGAAGGCGCGTACCTCGGACGAATCGAAGACGGCGATGCGGTCGTTTTCTTCAACTTTCGCGCGGATCGGATGCGCCAGATCGTCACGGCGTTCAAGGATGATGACTTCGACGGCTTCCACCGCGCGGTCCACCCGAAGGCGCATCTCGTTACGATGAACTCCTACCGCGAAGACTGGACGCTCCCCGTCCTTTTTCCGCCGCAGGAAGTTCGCAACCATCTCGGCGAAGTGCTTTCGCACGCCGGCCTAAAGCAGCTCCGCATCGCCGAGACCGAAAAGTACGCACACGTCACCTTCTTCTTCAACGGCGGTTCCGATACCAAATCTCCCGGCGAGGAGCGCATCCTCGTCCCCTCGCCGAAAGTAGCGACATACGATCTGAAGCCGGAGATGTCGGTCTTCGAGCTCGCGGACGAAGTGGTGGAAGCGATCGCGTCGAAGAAGTTCGACGTCATCATCATGAATATCGCCAATCCGGACATGGTCGGCCACACCGGCGTGATGAAGGCGGCGGTCGAGGCGGTGCAGGACACAGACGCCGCCGTCGATCGCATCCTTACCGCCGTCGAAAAAATCGACGGCGTCGCGCTCATCACCGCGGATCACGGCAACGCCGAGCTGATGTTCGATCCGGCCACGAATCAGCCGCACACCGCACATACGACCAATCCCGTGCCGTTGATCCTGGCCGACGCGAAGAAACGATTCGGTTCGCTGCGCGACGGCGGCGCGCTACAGAATGTCGCGCCGACGATGCTCGATATCCTCGGCATCGAAAAGCCGGCGGAAATGACGGGAGAGTCGCTACTGGAACGGAGCAACCCTTGATCCTCGAACAGATCACCGAACAACTCACCGAAACGCTGACGTCGCGCGTGCTGACGCTCTTCGGTCATGCCATCGATCGCGTCGTGCTCCAGGCGCCGCCGCGCCTGGCCATGGGCGACCTCGCCACGCCGCTTTGCTTGGAACTGGCCAAGGCGCTCAAGCGCAAGCCGCGCGAGCTGGCCGAGGCGATGGTCAACGGTTTCCAACTGCCGATGTTCGTGCAATCGGTGACCGTCGAAGGCGCGGGCTATCTCAACTTCCGTTTCGACCGCGGCGCCTTCACCGCGGCGCACATCCGTAACGTGATGGCGCCGAGTGCTGCGACTGGCGAACGCGTCATCGTCGAGCACACCAACATCAACCCCAACAAGGCCGCGCACATCGGCCACCTTCGCAACGCCGTCCTCGGCGATACCTACGTCCGTTGCATGAAGTGGCTCGGCCATCGCGTCGAAACGCAGAACTACATCGACGACACCGGCGTGCAGGTCGCGGACGTCGTCGTCGCGTTCCAGCATCTCGAGCCGAAGTCGTTGGCCGAGGTGCGGGCGATGATCGACGATCCGGCGGTCAGGTTCGACTACTACTGCTGGGACGTTTACTCGAAGATGGCCGCGTACTACGCCGCGAATCCCGATGCCCAGCAATGGCGGCGCGACACGCTGCACGCGATCGAGAAGCACGAAGGCGACACGTTCGAATTCGCATCGACCATCGCCCGCGCCATCGTGAAGCGCCATATCGCAACCATGCTTCGGTTGGGCATTACCTACGACCTGCTGCCGAAAGAGTCTGACATCATCGCGCTCCATTTCTGGGACCGTGCGTTCGAACTTTTGAAAGCCAGCGGCGCCGTCATCCAGGAGACGGAAGGCAAACACAAAGACTGCTGGGTGATGAAGCTCGACGAGAGCGCCGAGTTCGAAGGGATGAACGAGCCGGACAAGATCCTGGTCCGCTCCAACGGCACGGTCACGTACACCGGGAAGGACATCGCGTACCAGCTCTGGAAGTTCGGCCTGCTCGACCGCACCTTCAACTTCCGCGAGTTCTCGACCTACGAGGACGGCCACATCCTCTGGGAGACGACAAGCGGCGACGGCGATCCCGGTGCGCCACGCTTCGGCGGTGCACAGAAAGTGGTCAACGTCATCGACGTCCGCCAGTCCTACCTGCAGAAAGTTGTGAAGGAAGGCGTCCGACAGCTCGGCCACGCGCGCGAGGCGGAGAACTCGATCCACTACTCCTACGAGATGGTCGCGCTGACGCCTGCGACGGCGAAGACGCTAGGAATCGACGTCTCCGAGGAAGACGCGAAGAAACCATACCTCGAGATGTCGGGGCGGAAGGGGTTCGGCGTCAAGGCGGACGATCTGCTCGATGCTCTGAAGGCGAAGGCTACCGAGACCGTTCGTGAAGCTTCTCAAGACGTCGAAGAGCCGCAAGAAGCAGCAGAACTATCTGATGCAGCGAGAGCTAAAATTCGGGAAATAGCACCTCGAATAGTTGGTAACCAGATAGCCGTGGCTGCGCTCCGTTACTTCATGCTCAAGTACGGCCGCAACAAAGTCATCGCCTTCGATTTCAACGAAGCGCTCACGTTCGAAGGCGACTCCGGTCCGTACCTGCAATACTCGACTGTCCGCGTCGAAAACATCTTCCGCAAGATGGCCGAGCGCGGCGTCGAATCGAAGCTCGATCCCACCTCAGTCGACGCGCTCACGCTCAACGAAGGCCTGACCGACGAGATGTGGGAGCTGGTCCGCCTGAGCGCCGAACTGCCGTCCGCGATCCGCCGCGCCACCGACGCTTTGGAGCTGTCGATCATCACGCACGACCTCTTCGTTCTGGCGCAGAAGTTCAACAGTTTCTACCACAAGTACCCGATCCTCAATGAGAAGGACCCCGCCGAACGCCAGCGCCGCGCCGTGTGCGCCGAAGTCTTCCGGCAAACGATGCGGGCGACACTCGGATTGCTCGGGATTCCGGTGCCGGAGCGGATGTAGGCGTTACGCAGCGAACGGGATGATCTCGAGCTCCGCGCCGGAGTCGACGCGCGCCAGAATTTCTTCCACGCGCTGAAACGTCGAATCGTCCATCGAGTACTCGCTGCACTGCTCGCACTGAAAGACGGGCAGCGATTTGAGGATGACGATCGAGCGATCGCCAGTCTTGAAGGGAAGGTCGGTCGTCGTGGGCTGCTGTGTCGCGCCGCAAACTCGGCATTTCATCGCGATCTCCTCCGCATCGATACACGCGTGTCGTTCCGCACTGCCGCCGCGAGGAGTCTACCTCGGTGCCGCATCGCGCTGCGTTGTGCGCGTTATGCTGTACGCCTCCGGAGGAGGCTCGTACGGTAGCCGGCGGTCCGAGCGTCAGCGAGCGACCGCCGGCTAAAAGGCGACAGATGAAAGTTCGACCCCGGCGGGGGTCGCGTATCAAATACCAAGCGGCGTAACACTCCTCCGCGACCGCTGCCGCGGTCGGAAAATCGGGCGCGTTCGCGTTTCCGGTGGTCGCTCGCTTCGCTCGGACCACCGGCTACCGTCCGTGCCTCCTCCGGAGGCGGTATGCCGCGTTCCGCGTTCGTATGCAAGCGCGTCGAATCGCAATCAGCTACAATTCCACACCGCGGCGCGTCCAATCGCCGCACTTACATCATGCGATTCGATCTACAGGACGTAGCGTTACGGACGCTGATCCTTGTCGCGGGCGGACTCGCGGCGGTGCTCCTTGCGCTCAAAGGGCAGGGGCAGGCCCTTCCCGCGCTCGCGGTGGGCGGCACGCTCGGGGCCTTCGTGATGGCGCGCTTCGGGCCGAGCGAACAGTAGCCGGTCAGGCGGACCGCGCATCGTCAGCGCGGCGGACGTTTTCGGCCTGTAGCCCTTTCGGACCCTGCTTGACGTCGAATTCCACGCTTTCGCCTTCGTTCAGAGTCCGGTAACCCTGAGCCTGGATGGCGCTGTGATGCACGAACACATCTTCACCCGTGTCGCGTTTGATAAATCCAAAGCCTTTATCGTTGTTGAACCATTTGACAGTGCCTACTTCCGGCATTTCCTACCTCCGGCCTGGTTGAAACCGGGCTGGTGGTGAATTGTGCAATGTTCAGGCCTTGCCTTTCGAAACCTCACCAGATCAGCGCGCGGTTCATCCCGATCCGCTGAAATCCGAGGCGTTCGTAAAGGGCGATGGCCGGGTGGTTGAAGTCGTTCACGAAGAGCGTCACCGTCTTCCCTTTCCGTGCGCAATGACCACAAACCTCGCGCAGCAACGCCCGGGCGTGGCCGTGGCGGCGGAAGCGCGGATTGGTCCAGACACCCATCAGTTGTACGGTCTCGTTCGTCACGGCTGAGTACTCGCACTTTGCGGCGATCTGTCCATCGACGACGCGGATCACTGAGCGCTTCTGCTCGACCAGCTCACGTACCCGTTCGCGGTATCCGGCTGCGTCGCGTTCCATCGGATCGATACCGACCTCCTCGTGATGCATGGCCGCGCAGGCGGGGATGAGCGCCTCCAGATCGCGCGTCGTGGCGTAACGCGACTCCTTCAGATCGGGATAGTCGAGCCGGCCGCGAATCGCGTAGACCGGCTGATTCATCCGTACGACCGTGGGCGGATCGAGCCGTGTCCGCAACCGCAGCCACAACATCTCCACCAGGTGCGCCGGCGAAATGATGGCCCGCACCGGCAGCATGCGCGTGAGGATGCGCTCCGCGATGACGGCGATGGCCGTCTCGGTCACGTCCTGCGGCAGTTCGCGATCGCCGGCCAGCACGATGTTCGTCGCCAGCGATGCCACGAGCACGACCTCGCGGTTGTGCCTCACCTCGACGGTCTGTGTCGACGACGCGAAGCGCTCCTCGAGGACGCGTGAGATCAGATAGACATTGATCAGCGGATCACGGCGGAGGAAGGACAGCGCCGAGGCGACATCGTCGTTCGCAACCGGCTTGATCGACCAGCGTCCTTCGATCGGGAGTGTAGCCATGAGAGGCGGTAGATTAGTGGATTCCCAGGAACTACAACTGCGAGCTCGCCAGGTACGCCAGTCCGTCCTCGGCCTTGTGCCACAAACCGCGGTGCTTCCACTCGTCGAAATGCCGCTCCTCGCAGAACTTCAGATCGTCTTCGTACATCGCCTTGAGCTGCGATGCGAGCCCGGCGTCGAGCACGCCCATGCTCACTTCGTCGTTGAGTTGCAGCGCGCGGCGGTCGAAATTCGTCGAGCCGACGCAGGACCATATGCCGTCGACGATGATCACCTTTTGATGCAGCAGCGTCTTCTTGTACTCGAATATCTTGATGCCTTTTTCGAGTAGCAGTCCGTATCGATGATGGCTGGCGTGCTGCACGATCGGGCTGTCGGTCGACGTCGTGGCCGGCACCATCACCTTTACCTCCACACCGCGCTTGACCGCCTCGGCCAGCGCCTGCAACGCGTCATCGTCCGGCAGCAGATACGGGTTCTGGATGATGATCTCGTGCTTGGCGCCTTTGATGGCGAGGTAGTAGAGTACCTGCACCGATGAGACGCCGCCGGTCGGCGATGTATATGCGAGATGGGCCTGCGTCGGGCCGGCCGCGGCGAGGTGCGGAAAGTACTTTTCGCCGGCCATGATCTCGCCGGTCTCCTCGATCCAATTCTCGCTGAACGCGCCTTGCAACCGATTGACGATCGGACCTTCCACGCGCAGACCGGCGTCGCGCCAGTGGTCCTTGTCCTGGCCATGCCCCGTCCACTGCTCGGCCAACCCAAATCCGCCGATGTAGCCGATGCGGCCGTCGATGATGCTTTCCTTGCGATGGTCGCGGTTGTTGAGGCGTCCGAGGTTGGCGAGGGTGGGGCGATGGAAACGGACGAGCTTCACGCCGGAGTCGAGCATCAGCTTCCGCAGCTCTTTGTCCATCTTGTGGCCGCCGGACGCGTCGATCAGCAGGCGCACTTCGACGCCTTCCTTCGCCTTGGCCGCCAGCGCATGCGCGAGTTGGTTGCAGATGTCGCCCTTCCACCAGATGTACGACTCGACGTGCACGCTCTCCTTCGCCGCGGCAATGTCGCGCAGCAGAAGCGGAAAAAACTGATCGCCGTTTTCGAGCAGCTGGATCTTGTTGCCGGGGTCGAGACTCGATTGCGTCAGTCCGATGATGGAGGGCAGCAGCGTCGAAAACTCGCCGGCGTTCTTCACGTTGAGTTGCGGGTTCTCGCCGCGCTCGGCCGACCAGAGCATGGTGGTCAGTCCGATCACGGCCAGAAGCATCGCGCTGAAAAGAACAAGCGGAACGCGGATGACGTGCGAGCCGCGGCGTTTCTCGATCCACTTCGACTTCGACTTCGTCTGTTTCGTCAATTGCGGCTCCAGAAAAGTTGGGCGATGACCGGGTAGTGGTCCGACGACCCGGTGGCGATCGCGCGGGCTCCGGCCACGCGCCAGCCCCAATCGGCGAAGATGTAGTCGATCCGCTCGCCGAGCGTCGGATGCGTCAGTTTGATGTCCGCGCCGCACAACTGCGCCGCGTCTTCTTTCTCGAACTTCTGGACCTCGGCGGCGTCGGTAGGCGCGTTGAAGTCGCCGAGCAGCAGATAAGGATAGCGGCTGGTCCGCACATGCTTCGCCAGACACTCCAACTGCACTCCGCGGCTTTTCGCATTGATGCCGGCCCACGCGGTGAGGTGCGTGACGTAGACGTTGAGCGTGGCGCCGTCGATGCGCACGACGGTCTCGAGGACGCTGCGCGGCTCACCAATGCTCGGCAGCGGATGAACGACCGCGGACACAATCTCGCCGCGCGTCAGAATGGCGTTGCCGAAATCGCCGCCCAGACTTCGGTAGCTGCGGCCGAAGTAGCCGTTCATCCCCGTGAGCCGCCGGATCTCTTCGTACTGATTGCGGAAGCGCACCTGCCATGTGTGGTCGTGCACTTCCTGCAATCCGACGATGTCCGGCTTGAACTCCCGGATCGTCGCCGCGATCTTCGCGGCGTGATCGGTGTCGATCAACTCGTCGTGTCCTTCGATGTTGTAGGTCATGACGACGAGGGGCCGCTGCTGCCGCGGATACCCAACGCGTTCCGGAAACGACACCAGCCGCCCCGCCTCATCGCGCGTGAGGATGCGCACCTTGGGATCGACCGGCTTCGGCCTGCACTCGCCCGAACGGACGGTGTAAACCGCGAACACGCGATAAAGAATGAAGAGCAGGACGATCGAGAGGATCCCGAGGATCGGCCGCCGCACAGGTGCCTCATCAGACATGGCGTGCTGGACCAAGAGCGAGAATGGTGCCCAGCTTGAAGACGGCCGGTGATCTTGTCAGCCGTCCCGAGCCCCACCAGCACAGACACTCTTGTCTGTGCTGGGGCAAGGTGCAGTGCCTGACCCTGCTAACTCAGGCGACCACGCGCTGCTTCGCGAGCATCTTCTTCAAGTACTCGCCCGTAGGCGTGTCGGGCGTTTCCGCGATCTCCTCCGGCGTTCCGGTGGCGATGATGTAGCCGCCGCCGTCGCCGCCTTCGGGGCCGAGGTCGATGACGTGGTCGGCGGTCTTGATGACGTCGAGATTGTGCTCGATGACCACGACCGTGTTGCCGCGGTCGACGAGGCCGTGCATCAGGTGGAGGAGTTTGGCGACGTCGTCGAAATGCAGACCCGTGGTCGGCTCGTCGAGGATGTAGAGCGTGCGGCCGGTGGCGCGTTTGGCGAGCTCTTTGGCGAGTTTCACGCGCTGCGCTTCGCCGCCGGAGAGCGTGGTCGATGACTGGCCGAGCTTGATGTAGCCGAGGCCGACCTCGTCGAGCGTGCGCAGGATGTTGGCGATGCGCGGGATGTTGCGGAACGTCTCAAGACCTTGCTCGACGGTCATGGCTAGGATCTCGGCGATCGACGAGCCTTTGTACGTGACCTGCAGCGTCTCGCGGTTGTAGCGCTTGCCGCCGCAGACGTCGCAGGTGACGTAGATGTCGGGCAGAAAGTGCATCTCAATCTTGATCTGCCCGTCGCCCTTGCACGCCTCGCAGCGGCCGCCCTTCACGTTGAACGAAAAGCGTCCCGGCCCGTAGCCGCGCATGCGCGCCTCCGGCGTCTGCGCCATCAGGTTGCGCATCTCGGTGAAGAGTTGCGTGTAGGTGGCGGGATTCGAGCGCGGCGTGCGTCCGATCGGCGACTGATCGATGTCGATGACTTTGTCGATGTGCTCGAGGCCGTCGATGCGATCGTGTTCGCCGGGCGTCGCGAGCGCGTCGAAGAAATGGCGCGACAACGCCTTGTGCAGGATGTCGTTGACGAGTGTCGATTTGCCGGAGCCGCTCACGCCCGTGACGGCGATGAAGACACCGAGCGGAATGGTGACGTCGAGATTCTTCAGGTTGTTCTGCCGCGCGCCTCGGATAACCAGTTTGTTGTCGCCTATCGGACGGCGAATCGGTATCGCGATTGACGCTTCGCCGCGCAGATACTTCGCCGTCAGCGACGACGGGAACGTTTTGATCTGCTCCAGCGTCCCCTCGGCCACCACCTCGCCGCCGTGAACGCCGGCGCGCGGGCCGAGGTCGATGATGTGATCGGCGGTCTCGATCGTCTCCTCGTCGTGCTCGACGACGATAACCGTGTTGCCGAGGTCGCGAAGCTCGACGAGTGAGTCGATCAGCTTGCGGTTGTCGCGCTGGTGCAGGCCGATAGACGGCTCGTCGAGAACGTAGAGAACGCCCATCAGCTTCGAACCGATCTGCGTGGCCAGGCGGATGCGCTGTCCTTCGCCGCCGGAGAGGGTGGCCGCGCTGCGGTCGAGCATGAGGTAGCCGACGCCGACGGAGCAGAGGAAGCCGAGACGGTCGCGGACTTCCTTGAGGATCTTGCCGGCGATCAGTTCCTCGCGCGGGGTCAGCTCGATCGTTTTGAAAAACTGATCGGCATTTTTGAGTTGCAGCGCGACGACTTTATCGATTGAACGGCCGGACACTGTGACCGCGAGCGCTTCCGGTTTCAGGCGGCGGCCTTTGCAATCCGGGCAGTTCATCGGCGTCATGAAACGCTCGATCTCTTCGCGGATGTCGTCGTTGTCGGATTCCTTGTAGCGCCGCGCCAGCATCGGAACCACACCCTCGTACGTGCCGTTGTACGAATACGTGCTCTCCGATCCGCTGAACTGGAATTTGATCTTCTCGTCGGAGCCGTGAAGGATCACCTGGCGCGCCTTTTCGGAGAGGTCGTGCCACGGCGTATTGATCTTGAACTTGTAGTGCTTGGCGAGCGTGTGAATCTGGCGAAGGCGCCAGTTCTCCGCGCCCTCTTTCCAGATGGCGATGGCGCCGTCTTCGACCGACTTCGTCCAGTCCGGGATGATTTTCTTCTCGTCGACTTCGAGTAGCACGCCGAGGCCGGAGCAGCGCGGGCAGGCGCCGTAGGGCGAGTTGAAGGAAAAAAGGCGCGGCGTGATTTCGCCGATGGAAACGCCGCAATCGGGGCAGGAGTACGACTGCGACATCAGCTCCTCGCGGTTGCCTTCCTGATAAAGGATTTTGACGAGACCCTTCGACACGCGCGTGGCCGTCTCCAGCGAATCGGCCAGGCGCTGCTGAATGCCGTCCTTGACCACGAGCCGGTCGATGACGACGTCGATGGTGTGCTTCTTCTGCTTGTCGAGCGTGGGCGGATCGGCAAGCTCGATCGTGGTGCCGTCGACGATGGCGCGCGTGAAGCCTTCCTTCACCATCTGCAGCATCTGCTTGCGGTACTCGCCCTTCTTGCCGCGGATGTACGGCGCGAGGATGGTGAACTTCGTGCCCGCGGGCAACATCAACAGACGGTCGACCATCTGCTGAATCGTCTGCGGGCGGATTTCCTGGCCGCAGTCCGTGCAGTGCGGCACGCCGATTGAGGCGTAGAGGAGGCGGAGGTAGTCGTAGATCTCGGTGACCGTACCGACGGTCGAGCGCGGATTGCGCGACGTGGTCCGCTGCTCGATCGAAATTGCCGGCGAGAGTCCTTCGATGGAGTCGACGTCCGGCTTCTCCATCTGTTCCAGAAATTGCCGGGCATACGCTGACAAAGACTCGACGTAGCGCCGCTGGCCCTCGGCGAAAATCGTGTCGAACGCAAGGGACGATTTGCCCGATCCGGAGACGCCGGTGATGACGACGAATTTGTTGCGGGGAACGACGACGTCGATATTCTTGAGGTTGTGCTCGCGGGCACCGCGGATGACGATGGAGTCCATGGTTAGGAGGACTCTAACTCCATCGCCGCAACCGCTGTTCCCGCGCTACGAGGAGTAGAAAACTTGACGCTCCCGGAGCCTTCGCGTATAGCTCCGCGGCTTGGCTGCACTCCTTCTTTATCTCGCCACGACGATCGCGCTGATCGCCTGCTGGCGCAGGTTCGTGCAGCCGATGTCGCGCACGGCGGCGATCGTGTTGGTCCTTCTGCCTCTTTGCTTTACGGGCCGGGCGCTGCTCACCGGCAAGGTCTACGCGCCGATCGATCTGCCGTTCATGTCGGAGCCGCTGAACGCGTACGCGGCGGAGTTCGGCGTCCCGAAAGTACACAACGGGACGCTTTCCGATCTCTACTGCCAGATCATCCCCTGGCGGAGCGCGGTGCGGACGGCGTTCGCGAGCGGCCAGTGGCCGCTGCTGAATCCGTTCATGCTCTGCGGCGACATCCTGGCCGCGGCCGCGCAGCCCGCCCCCTACGATCCCTTCAACCTCCTCGGCATGCTCATTCCGCTCCCGCCGAGCCTGACTTTCGCCGCGGCGATGACGTTCTTCCTGGCCGGCTTCGGGGCGTTTGTTTTCATGCGCTCGCTCGGATGCGGCGAGCTTGCATCGCTGGTCACGGCCGCGGGGTGGATGTTCAGCGGCAACGTGGCCTTCTTCATCGGCTGGCCGCTGGCGCGATCGTGGGTGTATCTGCCGCTGATCTTTTTCGCCGTGCGATTGGTCGTGCGCGAGGCGAGCATCCGCGGCGGCGTGATCTTGTTGATCGCGCTGACGCTGCTGATTCTGTCCGGCCATCCGGAGTCGCTGCTGCACGTGACGGCTGTCGGCGCGGCCTACGGAGTCTTCGAGATCGCGACGACGCGCAAGCGGATCGGACGCGTGATCGCGATCGCGTGCGCGTCGGGAGTCGTTGCGCTGCTGCTGACGTCGATCTTCCTCCTGCCATTCATCGAAGCGTCGCAACAGACGCTCGAGCTCCGCACGCGCCTCGGATTCCGGTCGATGCCGTGGCCGTTCATGCCGGAGCTGATTCAGCGCCGCGCCGCGAACACCGTCTTTCCGTTCTGGGGCGGCCAGCCGTGGCGCGACTCATTCACAGCGGAGTTCGATCCGCAGACGGCGCGCACCGGCAGCATCATCCTGTCGCTGGCGATCGCCGCGGTGGTCGTGGCGCGGCGGCGAAAAGAGACGTGGTTCTTCGCCGGCTTGGCACTGGTCTGTCTTTGTGCAGGATTCGACGCGCCGCCAGTGAGCAATATTCTGCACAAACTACCGCTCTTCAACATGGCGCTGAACGAGCGGCTGGCGTTTGCGGCGTCGTGCGCGATGTCGATTCTGGCGGGACTGACGATCGATGCTGTCGTTGAGGCCGGACGAAAACGCGTCGCGATCATTGCTGCGATCATCGCCCTCGCGCTCGCCCTGGGTACATACGCGGCGTGGGCGCACGAGATCAAAGTCGGCGTCGATCCGAACGTCATCCGTATCGTCGCCTTCGCCGAGTTGCTGCCGTTAGCGGCCGTGGCGATTTTGCTGTTCGCACGAACGCCGCTTCGCTTCGCGCTTCCCATCATCCTGATCCTCATCCTCGGGCAGCGCATCGTCGAAGACGGATCGATTTATCCGTCGCTGCCGCAGCATGTTTTCTATCCGAAGATTCCGCTGATCCGTGCGATTCCGACGGATAGCAAAGAGCCGTTCCGCGTGGCGGGCGAGCATTTCGTGCTGATCCCCGACACCGCGGCGATTTATCAGCTCGAGGATCCGCGCGGCTATGAGGCGATGACGTTCGCGCGGCTCGCCGACACGTATCCGGTCTGGTCGATTCCGCAGGCGGTCTCGTTCAACGCCATCGGCGATCTGCAGCCGCCGTTTCTCTCGTTTCTCAACATCAAGTACGCGATCGTGCCGTTGCCGGTGAACGTGACCGAGGGGTGGCGCGAGCTGATGAAGGACCGCAGCGCGAAGCTGTTCGAGAACACGCGCGTGCTGCCGCGCGCGTTCGTGCCGAGGCACATCCGCTACGAGCGTAGCGGCGGCCCGATCGTGAAGGCGATGACGGCGGCGAAGGATTTTTCGGACATGGCCTGGATCGAAGTGCCGGAGATGCAGCCGCACGAAATCGCCAACGGGCCGGGGACGCTGACGTTGCACAAGGACGGCTTCGGTCTTTCGATCGATGCGGTGATGTCCGGTGACGGCTGGGTCGTCGCGTCGCAATCCGCGTGGAAGGGATGGCGCGCGTACATCGACGGACGCCGCGTACAGACGCGGTATGCGAACCACGCCTTCGTTGGTGTATTCGTTCCGAAAGGGCGGCACACCGTGAAGCTGCAATACCTGCCGGAGTCGTTCACCCGAGGGCGCAACATCTCCTTCACGACGCTCGGCGCGCTGGTCGTCGCGGCGATCTTCCCGTCAGCGCGACGCCGATTCCAGAAGCCACGCGCCGTAAGCGTCTGACATCGACGCGATCGGCAGCACCACGAACTCCGGCACCTCGTACGGATGGCGCGCGAAGAGGGCTTCGCGCAGATCATGGAGGTTGTCGTCGACGGTCTTGATGACCAGGATCTGTTCGCCATCTTGCGTGATGCTCTCCTTCCAGCGATAGATCGAAGTCACCCCGGCGATGATGTCGACGCAGGCGGCGAGCCGCTGCTCTACGAGCTCGCGCGCGAGCGGACGTGCATCGAAATCGGCGGTGACGGTAGTCAATACGATGACGGCGTTCATGACGCGAATCGTAGCGCTAGAATCACGTTCCTTGATGAAACGAATCCTGCTGGTCGTCTTTGTAGCCATCATTCTGATCGCCGGCTACGAATGGATCACGTTTCCGGACGTGAGTGCACTGGCCACGAAACCGCCCACAACGACGGCGTTCATGGAGCAGCGCAAAGCCGAGTTGCGCGCGGCCGGAAAGAGCGACGCGGTCGAGTATCGCTGGGTGCCGTACGCGCGCATTTCGCCCTACCTGCGGCGCGGCGTGCTCGTGGCCGAGGACGATACGTTTTACGAGCACGGCGGCGTGGATGTGGACGCGCTGCAGGAAGCAATCCGCAAAGATTGGGCGCGGAAGAAGATCACGCACGGCGGCTCGACGATCACGCAGCAACTGGCCAAGAACCTCTACCTCTCGCCGTCGCGCAATCCGCTGCGCAAGGTGAAGGAGTACTTCATCGCGCGTTCGCTGGAGAGCCATCTCTCGAAGAAGCGCATCCTCGAGCTGTACCTGAACGTGGTCGAAATGGGCGAACGCGTCTATGGCGCCGAGGCTGCGTCGCAGTTTTACTTTCACACCTCGGCGGCTGGACTTTCGCCGTCGCAGGCAGCGCTGCTGGCCGGATGCCTTCCCAATCCGCGCCTGATGAATCCCGCCGCGCCGAACAAGCGCCTGCGTTTCCGCCAACGAATGGTCCTCTCGCGGATGCGCCGTTGGGGTTACCTCTTCGAGAAGGAAGTGCTGACGGAGAAGAAGCCGCCCGCCGCCGCACCCGCGACCGAGACGACAGCGACAACCGAAACGACCGACACCGCGCTGCAGCAAACGCCGCCGACGGATACGGCCACGCCGGAGCCGGCACCCACCGACACCGCTCCGCCGCCGCCCGAAACGGAGACATCGCCGCCGCCGGAGACGACGACGCAGTAACGCCTTGCGTACGCTCGCGCGCGGAGGCGCGCTCGCCAATCCAGCCCCGCGCTCGGCGCGGGGTTGGGGAGTGCGGAGGGATGTGCGGCCGCGGAGGCGGGCCGCTACAAAACCTCGCGCTGCGTGAGCATTTTGTGGTGGCCTCCTCCGCGGCCACGAATTTGGCGGCGCTCGTTTTCCCCGCGCCGAGCGCGGGGCTAGATTGGCGAGCGCGCCTCCGCGCGCGACTCGGCGCCGGTCACAGTGTGGCCGCGAAACGTGAATCCGTCAGATGTCGCGCAGCACGAGCCCGTGCTCGAAGCGATGCTCGCCGTCGCGGGGGATGGCCGGATCGTCGCGACAGATCAGGACGTTGCGCAGTTCAATGTCGCTCGCGATCTCAACGCCGTGCGCGACGATGCAGCCGTCGAGGTTTGCGCCACGCGCGATGCGGCAGTCATCCCAGACAACCGTGTCGGTCAGCGTGCCTTCGATCACGCTTCTCTCGCCGGCGATGCTGCGCGAGATCGGGCCGGAGATGTTGGCGGTTTCGTGAATGAGCGAGTCGCCAATCTCGCGCGTTTCGGACGGATTCGCGAGTTTTCCGCGCACCATCAAGTCGAGCAGCTTCCGCGATGCGTTCATGTAGCGCTGCGGCGTTCCGATATCGAACCAGAGTCCGTCGTCGACGATGCCGGCGATTCGTTCGCTGCCGCGTTCGATGAGCGGCTGATAGACCTCGTCGACGATGCCGGAGAAATCTTTCTCGGGCAGGTAATCGAAGATGCGGTTCGAGATGAGGTGCGTGCCGGAGAACATCAGCGCCTCGCCGGCGCCCTTGCCGAAGCCAACGACCGCATCGTCATCAAAATAGACCGGCGTGAAGCGATCGCCGGATGGCGGATGGCGCAGTGTGAGCGCGGCCAGCGCATCGCGTTCGTTTCGCGCGGCGCGCAACGCGTCGTACGGCGGGAACTGGATCGTGTCGCCGTTGATGAGAAAGAACTCGGAATCGTTTTCGAGCAGCGGCCGCACCTTGCGCACGCCGCCGCCGGTGCCGAGGATTTCGGGCTCGAATGAAAACTCGAATCGCGCGCGGCCGGCGTAGCGATCGCGGAGATAGCGCTCGATTGGCTCGGGAAGGTGATGCAGGTTGACGACGAAGTCGCTGATGCCGGCGGCGAGCAGCGCCTCGACCGCCCATCCCATCAGCGGACGTCCGGCCAGCGGCACGATCGGTTTCGGCAGCGTATACGTCACCGGCCGCAGGCGCGTGCCGTAGCCGGCGGCGAGGATCATCGCCTTCATGTGGGGTTCCCGGTGGTGGGGCGTTTCGAGCTCCGGCCGCAAGGCTGGCGACGCCACATGAAAACGAATGTTGAATGTTCAATGTTGAATGTTGAATGTTGAATGGGAAACTGAGGGCACACCGTCCATTCAACAATCAACATTTTCAGAGTTGCTCCGGCGGGAAAATCATGTTCTCGCCGAGGTCCGGCCGCGTACGCCGCGCGATGCGATAAAGATCCGCGTACGTCTGGCGTATGGCTTGGTCCATATTCATCCCCAGCTCGGTGGCGATGCCGCGGATCAGGTCGATCGGGCCTTCGATTTCGAAGTAGTCGCCGATGGGCGTGCGGTCGAGGACGACTTCGACGTCTTTGATGCGCCAGACCTCGCGGAACTTCTGGTAGCGGAAAACCGGCTTGTAGCCAAGGGCGTCGAAGAGCTGGATGGCGCGCTCGAAACTCTCCACGCCGGTCTGCACTTCTTCGCGCGACTTCACGCCGCCTTCGATCGACATCGGGCCCTTGTAGGTCGCGATCGAATACTTGCCGAACTTGCGCACGCGCAGCAGCGAGCCCTTCGTGCGCAGCTCGCCGCGGCGGTCGAGGACGATGTTGTCCTCGAACGTTTCGGGATAGAGCCGCAGGCCGCCGATGTCGTGCAGCTTGCGAACGAGCTCGTCGCGGTCCTTGAGGGCGAACTTGACTTCGATTTCCTGGGCCATCAGCTCCGGAGCACCTCCACGCCCGGCAACGTCTTGCCCGAAATGAACTCCAGCGACGCGCCCCCTCCCGTGGAGATGTGGCTGATGCGGTTCGCATAGCCGGATGCGTTCACGGCTTCGACCGATTCGCCGCCGCCGACGACCGCAATCGCGTCGGCTTCGGCGACGGACTTCGCCATGGCCATCGTTCCTTTCGCGAACGCTTCTTTTTCGAAAACGCCCATCGGTCCGTTCCAGAAAATCGTCTTGGCGTTTTTCAGTGCGGCGCCGTACGCGGCGATTGTTTTCGGTCCGATGTCGAATGCTTTCTGGCTTGCAGTCAACCCGTTCGCGACGTCGACGGTTTCGATCGTCGTCGGATTTTCGAGGTCATCGCCAGTAACCACGTCGACCGGCAGCGTCACGTTCGTGATCCGCTTAGCGATTTCCATCGAATCATTGTCGACGAGCGAGCCGCCCATGGCCACGCCGCGCGCGGCCAGGAAGGTGTTGGCCATGCCGCCGCCGACGAGGACGGTGTCCGCGAGTTTGACGAGCGCTTCGAGCGGCTCGATCTTGCCGGCGATTTTCGCGCCGCCGAGGAGCGCGACGAAGGGGCGGTCGGCGACGTTGGTGATCTTCTGCAGGAACTCGATCTCCTTCGCCAGCAGCAGTCCGCCGGCGATGCGGTCGCCGTCGAACAGGCGCGGCAGCGCATCGATCGATGCATGCGCGCGGTGGCAGGCGCCGAAGGCGTCGTTGACGTAATAGCCGGCCAGCTTGCGTAGCTGTTCGGCGAAATCGCGATCGTTCTTTTCTTCGCCGGCGTGGAAGCGAAGGTTCTCCAGCAGCAGCACCTCGCCGGCCTTCAGCGCTTTCGCTTTCGATTCGGCATCGTCACCGACGCAGTCGTTCGACCAATGAACTTCCGCGCCCAAGAGCTCTGCCAGTTTTTCGCGGATCGGTTCCAGCGAGTACTTCGTTTTCCGCTCGCCCTTCGGACGCCCGAGGTGGCTGGCGATGACGATGGCGGCACCGGCGTCGCGAAGGTAGCGTAGCGTCGGCAGCGTCTCCTCGATGCGCGTGGCGTCGGTGATGCGCGCGCCATCGAGCGGAACGTTGTAATCGACGCGGTAGAAGACGCGCGCGCCGTCCATCAGTGCCAGGTCGTCAAGAGTGCGGATTTTGATCATTGATGTTGCCCGGCGGCAAATTGTGCGGTTGATCTTCTCAGTGGTCCCGAGCCTCACCAGCACAGACAAGAGTGTCTGTGCCACATTGATCCTGCCGTGCTTCCGCGACTGCTGTTTGGAGGAGAGCCAGTGTGGCACAGACACTCTTGTCTGTGCTTTCGCAAAATGCACTGTCTGGCCCTGTCAACCGATGGCTGCGCATTCTTCACAACTCTCACGAGGACAGTTGCAGCGATTCCTTCTTCACTCGCGCCACGTATGCGATCAGATCGAGGATCCGGTTCGAGTAGCCCCACTCGTTGTCGTACCACGCCAGCACCTTGTGCATGTGCGGATCGACGGAACGCGTGAACGTCGTATCGACGATCGCCGAGTGTGCGTTGTGATTGAAATCGACGGAGACTAGCTGCTCGTCGGAGTACGTCAAAATTCCTTCCAGAGCGCCCGACGACGCATCGCGCAGGACCTTGTTGATCTCGTCCGCGTTCGTCGCCTTCTCCGTGCGGAAGGTCAGATCGACGATCGAGACATTCGGCGTCGGCACGCGGATGGAGATGCCGTCGAACTTTCCTTTGAGCTCGGGTAGCACCATGCCGAGGGCTTTTGCGGCGCCGGTCGAAGTCGGGATCATCGACATCGCCGCCGCGCGGCCGCGGCGCACGTCTTTGTGCGGCAGGTCGAGGATCTCCTGATCGTTCGTGTACGAGTGCACCGTGGTCATGATCCCCATCTCGATGACGAAGTGCTCGTGCAGAACTTTCGCCACCGGCGCGAGACAGTTGGTCGTACACGATGCGTTCGAAATGATCCGATGCTTCGAAGGGTCGAAAACTTTCTCGTTCACGCCGATGCACACCGTCACGTCGGCATCCTTCGACGGCGCGGAGATGATCACGTGCTCGACTGACTTTTTCAGATGCCGCGAGGCTTTCTCTTTGCTCGTAAAACGGCCCGACGACTCCACCACGATCTCCACGCCGAGGTCGCTCCACGGGATGTCGTCGGGATCGGGCGAGGAGAAGACGCGCAGCGGTTTGCCGTCGATGGTGATGCCGTCGTCGGTATGGCCGATCGCGTTCGGGATCGTGTGATGCACCGAGTCGTGCTTCAGCAGATACGCCAGCGTGGCCGCATCGGTGAGATCGTTGACGGCGACGAATTCGACGCCGGAACTGCGCTCGAGCGCGGCGCGGAGCACGTTGCGTCCGATGCGCCCGAAACCATTGATTCCAACCCTGACCATTGGTCCTCCAACTGGGGCCGTAGTATAACGACCGCCTTTCACTGCGAACCCCATGCACGTTGAACCTATTCGATGGCGCGGCGAGGCGCTGGAGCTTCTCGATCAGCGCCTGTTGCCGCGGGAGGTTCACTACGTTGCCTGCCGCGATGCGCATGAAGTCGCCATGGCAATCCGCGACATGATCGTGCGCGGCGCGCCGGCCATCGGCGTCTCGGCCGCGTTCGGTATCGCCCTGGCGGCGCAGCGCGGCGATGACGTCGATGCTGCCGCGGCCGAGCTTCGCGCTTCGCGTCCGACGGCGGTCAATCTGATGTGGGCGCTCGACCGGATGCTGCGCGCTCGCGACGCCGACCGCGATCTGACCGCCGAGGCGCAGGCGATGTTCGATGAGGACGTCGAAGCGAACAAGCGTATCGGCCGCCACGGCGCCATGCTCCTCGGCGAATCCCCAACGATCCTCACGCACTGCAACGCCGGCGCCCTTGCCACCGCCGGCTACGGCACCGCCCTCGGCGTAGTCCGGGCGGCCGTCGAAGCGGGAAAACGCGTGGCAGTTTTCGCGGACGAGACGCGGCCGTATCTTCAAGGCGCGCGGCTCACCGCGTGGGAGCTGAAGCAGGAAAATATCGACGTCACGCTGATCACCGACAGCATGGCCGGGCACTTTTTCCAGCAAGGCAAATTCGACGCGGTGATTGTCGGCGCGGACCGCATCGCCGCGAACGGCGACACCGCGAACAAGATTGGCACGTACACCGTGGCGGTGCTCGCGAACGCGCACGGCGTACCGTTTTACATCGCCGCGCCGCTGTCGACGATCGATGTGAATTGCCCGAGCGGCTCCTCGATCCCGATCGAGGAGCGCAGCGCGGCCGAGGTGACGTCGATGAACGGAGTGTCGATCGCGCCGGAAGGGATCAACGTTCGCCATCCCGCGTTCGACGTGACCCCGGCGCGGCTGATCAGCGCGATCATCACCGATCAGGGCGTGTTGCGAGCGCCGTATGACGATTCCATTCGGAGGGTGTTCGCGTAATGGACGAGCCGATACATGAGGCGCCAGAGCCAGTCGATGCGCCGATGCCCGAACCTGCGCCCGCGCCGCAGGTTCCCCTCCGGTCGTCGCTCGCGATCACACGCCTCATCCAGGCGATCTGGTTCGGCAGCGGCGTCTTTTTGCTTCTCACCGCCTCGGCCGCGTTCAATGCGGCCAGCAACACCACCGACGCCGCGAATGTTGTCGGCGCTGTGCTCACGCGCTGGCACTACATCGCGCTGCTCGCGCCGCTGTTGCTGATGTTTCTGGAGTGGCGCCGCAGCCGGCCGATCATGCTGGTCATCCTGTTCGTCGCGGTCCTGTTCGCGTCGTTTCAGGCGCTGCTCGACACGCGCATCCGCATGATCCGCGGCAGCTCGCTCGTGCCGATCAGCAGTCTGTCGAGCAATGATCCCGTGCGGCGGCAGTTTGGGATGCTGCACGGCATGTCGTCGATGCTGCTGATCGGGCAGGTCATCGCCGCGGCGGCGGTCGTGGCTACGCGCGAGTAGCGCCCTATAATCCGGCGCTGTGAACTTGCTGATCGTTGACGATGAGGCGTCGCTGCGCGATTTCCTCTCCATCGTCTTTGAGGATGAAGGATGGCGCGTCGAGACGGCCGGCTCCGTTGCCGAGGCGCGCGCGGCGGTGGCGAAGAACGAGCCGGATCTCATCCTCTGCGATCTCATGCTCCCCGATGGCTCCGGCATCGACCTGTTGCGCGAAGTGAAAACAGCAACGCCCTCGATTGCCGTAGTCATGATCACCGCGCACACCTCGACGAAGTCGGCGGTCGAGGCGCTCAAAGCCGGCGCGTTCGACTACATCGCCAAACCGTTCGACATCGACGAGCTCAAGATCATCGTCCGCAACGCTGTCGAGCGGAAAGAGCTGGAGGACGAAAACCTTCACCTCCGCACGGCCCTTGAGGAACGCTTCACCTTCTCGAACATCATCGGCCGCAGCACGCGCATGCAGGAAATCTTCTCGGTCGTGCAGCGTATCGCCAAGACGAATTCGACCGTCCTCATCTCCGGCGACTCCGGCACGGGCAAAGAGTTGATCGCGCGGGCCATTCACTACAACTCCGGCCGCCGCGGCAAGTTCGTTTCGATCAACTGCGGCGCGCTGCCGGAGACTCTGCTGGAGTCGGAGCTTTTCGGCCATGAGCGCGGCGCGTTCACCGGCGCCATCCGCGAGAAGCGCGGACTCTTTCACGAGGCCGACCGCGGCACGATCTTCCTCGACGAGATCGGCGAGACCTCCACGGCCATGCAGATCAAGCTGCTGCGCGTGCTGCAGGACCACGTCGTCCGCCGCGTCGGATCGAATGTCGAGAATCAAGTGGAAGTGCGCGTCATCGCCGCGACCAACCGCGATCTGGCCGAGTCGATCAAGGCGGGAACGTTTCGCGAGGACCTCTTCTACCGCATCAACGTCATCCCCATCACGCTTCCTCCGTTGCGGCAGCGCCGCGAGGACATCGCGCTGCTCGTCGAGCACTTCATCACCAAGTATTCAAAGTCGATGGGCGTACCGCTGAAGAGGATTTCGTCCGACGCCATGCGCTCGATCGAGAAGTATCACTGGCCCGGCAACGTGCGCGAGCTGGAGAACGTGATCGAGCGGATGATCGCGCTCGAACCCTCTGACGTCCTCACCACGAAGTCGCTCCCCGAGCACGTGCTCCTCGGCGGCTCCATTCCGGACATGGCCTTCGATCTGCCGCCCGAGGGGATTTCGCTGGAGGATCACCTGGAAGGGATTGGGAAAATCTTCATGCTCAAGGCGCTGGAGCGCACCGGCGGCGTGCAGACGCAGGCGGCGGAGCTGCTGCGGATGTCGTTCCGCTCCTTCCGCTACTACGCGAAAAAATACGACCTCATCTCCCGCGAGCCCCGGCAGGAAGAGGCGGTGGAGGTGGAGAATGAAAGCTAGTTTGGTGCTGATGCTCGCACTCGCATGCACGCAACGCAGCGCGCCGGCGCCCGCCGCGGCCGCAACGACGGCCGGCGCCGCGGCCCCGCGCATCATCCTTCCCGACAAATCCGCCGTCATCGTCGAAATAGCCTCCGACGATCCCACGCGCGAACAGGGTCTGATGTACCGCGACCACATGGCCGATGACCGCGGGATGATTTTTCTTTTCCCGCAAAGCGGCGACTATCCCTTTTGGATGAAGAACACGCTCATCCCGCTGGACATGATCTGGATGGACGCCGATCACCGCATCGTCCACATCGCGCACAACGTCCCGCCATGCAAAGCCGATCCGTGTCCGAACTACCCGCCCAATGCGAAAGCATCCTCGGTGCTCGAACTCGCGGCCGGAGTTGCGGCGAAACATCACCTTCGCGACGGGGATGTGCTGCGTTTCGCGGGGATGGAAACGATCAGCGTTCGGTAGGACCGGTTTCACCACAGAGACACAGAGAAATCCTCTTTGTGTCCTTTGTGTCTTTGTGGTTGAAACGGCCTCCTGCAAACGAATTCAACGTCTGCCGCGTCCCATCCGTACTTACCCACCGGCGGGAGGCATTGAATTATTCAATCGAGAGGCTACGTTCGCACCGTCATGTTCCGCAGCCGCGGTGAAAATCTGCGCTCGACGTACATCCTCATTTTCCTGAACGTCGCGTTTTTCATGCTGCAGTATCAGGACGCGGCGAAGTTCGCGCGCCTCTTCGGCTTCGACCGCAACGCCGTCGCCGCGGGCCAGGTCTGGCGCCTCTTCACGTATCAATTCACGCAGGCCGGCCACGTCGGGCTCATCACGTTTCCGCCGATCCTGACGCTGTTTCTCAATCTCGTCCTGCTGTCGCTGATGGGATTCGCGGTCGAAGAGCAGTGGGGCACCGGCAACTTCCTCCGCTTCTACCTGATCTCGACGCTGGCCACGGTGCTCGTGGCGGCCTGGTTCAGCACACCGTTGATGGGATCGTTCTTCATCAACTTCACGCTGCTGTTCGTCTACGCGGCGCTGAACCGCGACCAGACGTTTTATCTCTCCACCATCCTGCCGATCCGCGTCACATTTCTCGCCTGGATGGCGCTGGCGGCGCTGCTGACCGGCGTTTTCTTCGGCAGCAAAGCCAACCTCGCGGCGCTGGCCGGAGCGGTGGCCGGATTCGCGTACTACATGTCGCAGCGCGTTCGCGTGCTGGCGATTGCGGCGGCCGATCTTCCGCAACAGTTCGATGCCGCCGATGCCGCGGTCGTCGCCGCGACGCGCAACATGACGCGCGTGGCGGCGGTCAAGAGGGCGCTGACGACCGGCTCGCACTCCGACATCGATCGGCTCATTGATCTCGCCGAGCGCGAGAAAGTCGCGGGCGTAAATATCTGCGAGCCGGTCGATTACAAGCCCGAACACTCCGACCGCTACTGCATCCGCTGCGAAGGCTTCGCCGAATGCACGGCGCGCCATCTGCGCATCAACCGGCCGGTGGTCATCGCGCAAGCGCCGCCCGCGGCGGCATCGCTCGAAACGACGTAGCGCGTCGCATACACTTCGCGGCGGTGGACGAGATCCGCAACCTCTATCGATATCGCCAACTCATCGCGGCGCTCACGGCGCGCGATCTGAAGGCGCGTTACCGCGGCTCCGTCCTCGGATTTTTCTGGTCGCTCGCCAATCCGCTCCTGCTGCTCACGGTCTACACCGTCGTCTTCACATTCTTCTTTCCGTCGAACGTGGTCCGTCCCTATCCGCTGTTCCTCTTCGCCGGAATTCTGCCGTGGACGTTTTTCTCCGCCGCCGTTCTCGAATCGACGACGGCGATCTCGTCGAACGCGGGCTTGATCAAGAAGGTCATGTTCCCCGCCGAGGCGCTGCCGTTGGTGACGGTGGCCTCGCATCTGGTGCATTTCGCGCTGGCGATGCCGGTCCTGTTGCTCGCCACCGTCGGTTTCGCGCTGCACGGCGACATCACCATGAGCGCGACGATCCTGCTTGTGCCTTTCCTGATGATTCTGCAAACGCTCTTCGTCGCCGGCATCGCCATGACCGTCGCCTCGATGTCCGTTCTCTTCCGCGACCTGCGCGACATCCTCACGAACCTCATGCAGCTCGGCTTCTTCGTTACCCCGATCCTCTACCTAATCGACAACGTGGCCACGCGCCCGTTCCGCGCGCTGCTCCGGCTGAATCCGATGACGCCATTCGTCGTCTCGTATCAGGACGTGCTCTTCTTTGGCCACATCCCCGGCATTGCCGACACCTTGCTGATGATCGCGTACGCGTTCGTATCGGTTGCGATGGGCGTGACGGTGTTCGGCCGGCTGCGCGACACGCTGGCGGAGGCGATCTAGCGATGACGGACTACGCCATCGCTCTCACCAACGTTTGCAAGTCGTACCGGCTGTGGGGACGCGGCTCGCAGTTCGCGACGTTGAAGAGCGCGCTGCTCAAGCGCGATCTCGCGCTGACGCCGGAGACGAGCGTGGAGGCGGTCCGCGACGTTTCGTTTGCCGTCGATCGCGGCGAAGCCTTCGGCATCATCGGCCGCAATGGATCGGGCAAATCGACGCTGCTCAAACTCATCTCCGGCATCCTCAAACCGACCAGCGGCAGCGTGCGGGTGAACGGCCGCGTGGCCGCCCTCATCGAGCTCGGCGCCGGCTTCCATCCCGAAATCACCGGCCGCGAAAATATCTACATCAACGGCATCATGCTCGGACTTTCCCGAAAAGAGATCGACGCCCGCTTCGACCAGATCGTCGCCTTCTCCGGCATCCCCGAGTTCATCGACCAGCCGGTCAAGACCTACTCCTCGGGCATGTACGTCCGACTCGGATTTGCCGTCGCCGTGCATGTCGATCCCGACGTGCTGCTGATCGACGAGGTGCTCTCCGTCGGCGACGAAGAGTTCTCCGCGAAGTGCGTCGCGAAGATTCAGGAGATGAAGTACCGCGGCGTCACGCTGGTCTTCGTCACGCACCAGCTCGACCAGGTCCGCAACCTCTGCGACCGCGCGCTCTGGATCGATCACGGCGAACCGGAGACGATCGGCGATCCGGTCCGCGTCGTCGATGCCTATCTGCAGGCCGTCTCCTCAACGCAAACCGCCGCGCCGCGCACGAAGGTCTCCGAACCCGAGGCACCCCGCGACGATCCAAACGAAGAAGAACGCTGGGGATCCGGCGAAGTGGTGTTGTCGCGCGTCGCCCTGGTCGATAACCGCGGCAACGAGCTCGTGGCCCTCGGCCCCGGAACTCCGGTGGCGCTAGAGATGGACGTCACCGTCCGCGTGCCGCAGGACGACTTCGTCTTCGGCATCGGCATCTACCACGCCGACGGCGCCTGCGTGTACGGCACGAACACCGACCTCGAAGGGCTGATGCCGGAGCGGATCGAAGCGAACGGGCGCGTCCGCTTCATCATGCCCGCCCTCGACCTCGTGGCCGGTACTTATCGCATCGACGCCGCCATCCACACCCGCAACGGCCGCGCCTTCGACTACCGCCGCGGCGCCATCCGCTTCGTCGTTGGATCACGAGTCCACGACATCGGCGTCTACCGCCCCAAACACCACTGGAAATTCGAAGGCGGAATCGCCTTCAACGAGATCGACTTGGAACAACGCAATGTGCCGATCGAAGTGGCTGAGGCGATGCGGGCGGCGCGGAAGCCGAAACGGACGCGCTAAGTCACAGAAAATCTCTCACGCGGGGACGCGAAGCGGGGTTTCTCCGCGCCCCCGAGTGCTTCAACCCTCGTCATAGCGTTCGAATATTAGCGCGTGCCACCTACCCCTTTCACCCCGACGGCAATCGACCATCGCCCTAAGTTCATCCCGACCTCGGCAGCCGGACAACGGTTCCTCGCGGAACCGAAGCGGAAACAGTAGCTTCCAATTCCGATTTTGCTGGTGTGGAAACAACGGATCGGAGCACTCCTCAAGCAAAGGGGGCAAGTCATGTCAACGCCGACACCAAAGGAAGTCGAGGGGGCAGCCACTGCAACGATAAAGACAGTCGCGGAAGTCGATTCAGAGAAGAAATATGAGACCGTGGTGAGTAGCGGTCAGCATGCCCTTCGCGCTTTGCTCACGATAAACGGCGGCGCGATCATCGCGTTCCTCACGTTCATCGGACATCTCTGGGAGAAAGACAGGTTGCCGCCCGCGAAGAGCGTCTCCCTTGTTGTTACCGCGTTGGAGATCTTAGTCGTGGGAACGTTTCTCACAGTCCTGGCATATGGAACCATATTTCTGACGAATGTCCTCAGCAGAATTGAACGGACGAAAGCGTCGGACAGGATGTTCGTCGTCACACTCGTGCTCGGTTTCTTGTCGGCTGGTTGCTTTCTCGTTGCGAGTTTGTTCGCCGTCAGCTTTTTTCTATCGGTGAGCCAACCGTAGGCAAGACTCACGCAGCGTTCGCGGCGTCTTCGGTAGAGCGAAGAGTCTCCGGCGCGATGTCGGCGCCGTTAGGCCAGCACACGGTACCGCCGTCGATGAAAAAGCGCTTGAACTCACGTTTGTCGACGAGAGGCTTAAAGACTTCGCCCTGCAGCCATCGTGAGAAGTCGATGGTCTTCCTGGCGCCATCTGAAAATTCAATTCGTAACTGATGGCCGCGAACATATTTGGCGCTTAACACCCGAATTACCTGTTTGATCATTTCTTACTCCAGAGGAGCTATCTTTTCCAACCGCTGCAGCGCTTTTGCGCGTTTCCAGTTGATTGCAAGTTCCATCTCATGCTGTTGCGCCCACTGTCGAATCAGCTTTCGCGCGGTGCCCGAATGGATCTCACCTTCGATGATTCGCCCGCGAAAATCAACCATCGTCCTGTCCGTGATACTCAGCATGGAAATGAGGCGGAGCGTGATCATCGAAGTACATGCGAATGATGATCCCGAAGAATGCAGAGATGATCGGCACTCAGGAAATCGTAGCAGAACGAATGCCGTCTAACCCTTCACCCAAGGCAACTCCCATCGCCCTTCCCCCTCATCGAGCTTCGGCAAAGGAACCGGTTTGCCCATGCGTTTCAGCTGCGTGAGCTCCCACAGCTTCGCGTATTTCCAGAAGGTGTAGCAGACGTGCATGCCGACGGAGATTAGGCCTCGGGTGCCGTCGAGGAAGCCGAGGTTGATGATGAAGTCGCGGACGAACTTGGCGATGGGGTGGCCGAGGATGCCGAAGAGGTTCGTGGTCTTGCCGTCGATGTACATCTGCGCGGCGCCCCAGCTCGCGTAGCGCTCCATCTTGGCGATCATGTGGTCGAAGGTGCGGATGTAGTAGTGATCCATCTTCGCGTTCAAGCGGCCGGTGGCGCCGTCGACGAGCAGGTCGGCGTGAACGCGTTTGTTCGGATAGCGGGCGTGGAGTTTGTGGAAGAGCCGCGTGACGCGGTCGCGCTGCAGACCGGAAAAGCGGACCGGCTTGCCGAGCATGAAGTTGAGGCGGCCGACGGAGTAGGCCCAAAGATCGAGCGGGCTTTCGAGCGTGCGCAGAATTTCATCGCGCAATTTCGGCGTGACACGTTCGTCGGCATCGATGACGAAAATCCAGTCGTGCGTGGCGCGATCGATGCCGTAGTTTTTCTGTGACGCCGCGCCGAGGTATTCGCGCTGCTCGATGCGTACGCGGGGGAACTTCTCGCGCACCAACTCAATCGTGCCGTCCTTGGAGAACGAATCGAGGAGGTAGATTTCGTCGGCCCATTCGACGGAGCGAGTGCACGCCTCGATGTTCTCAATCTCGTCGAGCGTGTGGATCAGGACGGTGACGGGAGCGCGGGGCACGGGACGAAATCGTACACTCTGCGAATGCGAATCCGTGTTCTCGCTCTGCTCGCCGTCACGCTTGCCGCTTGCGCTCACACCACGCCGCCTCAGACGCGAGCGTTCATCCTCGGCGGGCATCGCGCTGGTCAGGAGACGGTGACGACGAGCGGCGGCACGCGGACGGTCGACTTCGAATTCAACGACCGAGGTCGCGGGCCGAAGACGCATACGGTGATGACCACCGATGTGCAGTCGATCACGACGTCGCTGAAGACCGACGGCAACGATTACTTGAAGGCGCCGGTGAGCGAGACCTTTGCGAACGGCGCGTGGTCGAACGGCGCGGAGAAGGGAAACGCGTCGTCGAACGCGTTCTACGTTTCGATGTATGGGCCGCCCGAGGAGACAGCCGTTCTGGCGCGGGCGCTGCTGGTGGCGACGAATCAGAAACTCGCGCTGCTGCCGGCGGGGGAGGCGTCGATTCGGCGCGTCGGCGAGTTGAATGTTTCCGCGAGCGGAAAGACGCAGCACGTCACCTGCTACGAGATCAGCGGACTCGGATTCACGCCATCGCCGGTGTGGCTCGACGATCGTCACGAGCTGTTCGCGTCGGCGTCATCGTGGTCGTCCGTCATCGCGGATGGCTGGGACTCCGTCATCCCGCAACTGCTGCAGGCGCAGGACAAATGGCGCGACGACGCGGTCTCGCGCGCGGCGGCGCGCCTCACGCACGCGCCCGCGGGCGGCGGCATCGTCATCACGAACGCGCGGCTGTTCGATCCCGTCACGATGACAACGACGGCGGGGACGACGATCGTCATCCGCGGCAATCGGATTGAGAGCGTTGGCGGGACGTCGCCGGACGGGTTCGAGCGTATCGATGCACAGGGCCGCACGGTCATCCCCGGACTTTGGGACATGCACACGCACAATTCCGCCGACGACGGGATGCTCGACATCGCCAACGGCGTGACCTCGGTGCGTGACATGGCCAACGACACCGACTTTCTGATCGACCTTCGCAAGAAGTGGGACAGCGGCGCCGCGATCGGACCGCGCGTGATCATGGCCGGCATCATCGACGGGCCGGGGAAATTCGCGGGGCCGACGAAGGTGCTTGTCGATACCGAGGATCAGGCCCGCGCTGCCGTCGACAACTACGCGAAGCTCGGATACGAGCAGATCAAGATTTACAGCTCGGTGAAACCGGAGCTGGTGCCGGTGATCACCGCGGCCGCGCATGCTCACGGGCTGCGCGTGAGCGGGCACATTCCCGCGTTCATGCGCGCCGAGGAAGCGGTGCGGGCGGGATACGACGAGATCCAGCACACCAACTTTCTTTTCCTCAATTTCTGGCCGGACGTTGCGGACACGCGCACTCCAGTGCGCTTCACGGCGGTCGCCGAGCGCGCGGCCACGCTCGACTTGAAGTCGGCACCGGTGCAGGCCTTTCTCGATCTGCTGCGCGAGAAAAAGACGGTCATGGATCCGACCGTCTCGATCTTCGAAGGGATGTTCACGTCGCGCCGCGGCACGATGTCGCCGAGCTACGCGATGATCGCCGACCGCCTGCCGCCGCAAGTTCGGCGCGGCTTCCTTACCGGCGGACTTCCGGTGCCGGAAGGGAAGGACCAGCTCTATCGCGACTCGTTCCGCAACGTCCTGGCGATGGTGAAGGCGTTGTACGACAACCACATCCCGATCGTGGCCGGAACCGACGCCATGGCCGGCTTCTCGCTGCATCGCGAGCTGGAGTTGTACGTCCAAGCCGGGATTCCTCCCGCCGAGGTGCTGCGAATCGCCACGCTAGGCGCGGCGAGCGTGATGAAGCACGACGATCAACTCGGATCGATCGCGCCCGGCAAGCTGGCCGACCTCGACATCATCGACGGCGATCCGGCGACGAACATCAGCGACGTCCGCCGCGTTGTCACGGTGATCAAGGATGGCAAGATCTTCGACGCGCGGGCGGTGGCGGCGGAGATTGGGGTGCGGCCGTAACGCCCTCACGGGGGGACGGCGACAATCACGAAGACGTAGCAAGCATCACGCGCTGCGGGTCGTCACGATTCCGCCGCCCTCCCAAAGCGGTGGCTTTGCCACGCGCACTCCAAAGTGCTGCGCACGAAACGGGCGCCACATCCTTCCGCCGCTACGACTTGGTGCCCGCCGTGCGCCGGCGTTTCGCGTGTAACCGGTCGATGAGCTTCGTCGTGGAGCGGATCTGCTCGAGGATTTTCTCCTCGAGTCCGGCGCCTTTCGCTTTGAAGCTTTTCGCTTTGCGGAAGACGACGCGGGCGCGTTCTTTCTGGCCGCTTTCGAGGAGGGCCATGCCGAGGTGCATGAGGTTCGTCGCGGTCGGTCCGAGGTCGGCGGACTTCGTCAGGAAATCGACGGCGTTGGTGAAATCGCGGCGCTTGAAGTAGACCCAGCCGAGCGCGGCCAGTGGGAACTGCTTCAACTCTTTCGGCGAGTAGCGGAGCGCGAGCTGCGCGGATTCGAGCGCCTCGTCAAGGTTCTCTTCCATCTCCGCCAGGTTGTATGCCTTCTCGTAGTACGCGATCGACTTCGCGTAATTCGACGTGTAGTCGTGCAGCATTTCTTCGAGCGCGCGATTCGCGTCCTTGAAGTTGCCCTCGGCGCGCAGAGCTTCGACGAGCGTCGTGTACGCGGCCGCGGCGACGACGTCCGTCGGACGCTGGCGCAACACACGGCGCGCGGCGGCGATGGCCTCGGTGTTCATCTCCAGGTGCGAGCAGAGCAGCGCGTACGGCATCAGGATGCTGGCGTTCTCGGGATCGATGGCCGAGGCGCGGCGGTAGTGGTCGAGCGCCTCGATGTAGTTGCCGGACGTTGCCAAACCCTCCGCGTGCTTGAACTCATCGGCGGCCGGACCTTCCAGCGGAATGTGGCCGGAGATGCCTTCGTAAATCTTCACGGCCTGCTGGTACTCGATCTTGTTCGGATTGAGCTCCAGCGCTTCCTGGAAGCAGTCGATCGCTTTGCGGTTCCAGTTGCGGTCGAGGTAGCAGAGGCCGAGGTGATAGATCGCCTCTTCGTATTCGGGATCGAGTTTCAGCGCCGACTGGAACGATTTGATGGCGCGCTCGAGCTGGCCTTTGTCGTAGAAGATCGTACCGAGCAGGTAATGCGCCTGTGGGAGCTGCTCGATCTGGATCGCTTTCTCCAGGAACTTCTGCGCGCGCAGCAGCTTGCCTTTGCGTGCGTAGATCGCGCCGAGGGAAAAGTACGGGAGGAACGACTCCTGCGAAATCTGGATGGCGCGGCGCAGCCAACGCTCGGCGCCTTTGAGATCCTGCCGTTCGTGTAGCAGCACGCCGTAGAAAACGGCGGCGTCGAAATGATCGGGCTGCACTTCGAGCGTGCGTTCGAGATAGTGCTTAGCGCGATCGAGGTTGCCGTCGTTGAAGAACATCTCGCCGAGGAAGAACGAGAGCTCGTAGTTGTCGCGATCGAGTTTGAACGCTTCTTCGAGCGCCTTGATCCCGCGATCGGGATCAAAGGCATCGATCGCCGATTCCGCTTCGGCGAGGAGCTGCAGGAAGCGCTCGCGCCGCTCGCCGCGGAAGAGCGACATGATCCGGTCTTTGCGCTCAGTGAAGCGCTGCTTCTTTTCGAGAGCGAGCATCTGCTCGCCCATCTTCGATTCCCAAAGTTCGACCAGCTCGTCGGCGGAGACGACGTTCTTCCGTTCGAGCAGTTCCTTGACGGAGAGTAGACCGGTTTGATTGATGAAGATGGCGCGCTCGTGTTTCTGCACGGCATCGACGACGCTGCGGATGGTCTCGGCGCTGCGCTTGACGATCTCCTCGAGTCCGGAGACGCGCTCGAGCAGATGCTCGTCGAGCGATACGTCACCTTCCTCGTCGTACTCCTCGGCTTCGTCCTCTTCGAACGAGGTCACGCCCGACAGCACGAGCAGCTTCGCCTGGCAGCGGAAGCAATACTCGCGCTCGTCGTCATTCAACGCACTACAGGTCTGGCAGAGCATGTGTGGGCGATTAGAACACCGTGAAGGCTCTCCGTCATCCCCCTGTCAACGGCACGGCTTCAGGGCTTGCGATAGTCGTAGAAACCGCGCCCGCTCTTGCGGCCGAGCCAACCCGCGTCGACCATCTTCACGAGCAGCGGACAGGGACGATATTTGGGATCGCCGAAGCCTTCTTCGAGCACGCGAAGGATGGCGAGACAAACATCGAGGCCGATGAAGTCGGCCAGTGTGAGCGGTCCCATCGGATGGTTCATCCCGAGTTTCATGACGCCATCGATCGATTCGGCGGTGGCCACGCCTTCGAACAACGCGAAGATGGCCTCGTTGATCATCGGTATCAGCACGCGGTTGGAGATGAAGCCGGGATAGTCGTTGACCTCGATGGCCGTCTTGCCCATTTGCTTCGACAAGTCCGCCACGCGCGTATACGTCTCGTCGCTGGTGGCGATGCCGCGGATGACTTCGACCAACGTCATCACCGGCACGGGATTCATAAAGTGCATTCCGATGACTTTGTCGGGCCGCTTGGTGGCGGCGGCAATTTTGGTGATGGAGATCGACGACGTATTCGACGCCAGGATGCAATCGGCGCCGGTGATTTCGTCAAGCTTCGCGAATAGCTCCGTCTTCGCGGCGAGGTTTTCGATGATCGCTTCGATGACGATGTCGGCGTTCGCGGCGGCGTTCACATCGCTCGTCGCACGGATGCGGCCGAGGACCTGCTGCTTGTCGCCGGCGGTCATCTTGCCTTTGTCGACTCCGCGCTGCAGATTCGTCGAAATCGTCGACATGCCGCGCTCCAGGAAGGCCTCGGCGACGTCGATCAGTGTGACGTCGAAGCCGGACGCCGCGGCCGTGTGCGCGATGCCGTTTCCCATCGTGCCGGCGCCGATGACGACGATGTGTTTCATGGGGCCTCCAAAACGGCGGCGAGGCTATCACGTTGCAGCAACACGAGAAGCGGGCGTAAGATCGCCAGTCCAGAGATCGGTTCATGGCCCAAAAGTGCTTCATGTGTGGTGCGGCGATTGCGCGGGGAATCCTCTGCGAGAAGTGCGACAAGCCGCGCAAACCAAAACAATCCGCTGCGAAAACGGCAGCGCCACCTCCGCCTCCCGCCGCGCCGCCTCCACCTCCTGTCGCGTCAAAACCGGCCGGCGAAAGCACGGCCACGCGCCGATCGGGCGGAGCTGCCACGGCCGCCGCGCCGGCACCTGAACCGGAGCCGTTCCCGAAAGCGCCGCTGCTGCCGTTTCCAGTCGAGTCGGCATCGCCGGCGATCACCAGCGTCGCGAACGTGATCATGGCCGCGGGCGCGCCGGCGATCGTCCTCGGCGCCGACCGCGCCGTGAAGTTCGTGACCGAGGAGGCGAAGAAACTCTTCGGCGTTCCGCAATCCGACCTCTCCTCGGTCAAGCAGATCGAGATGGAGTGCGGTGCGCGCATCGGCGAGCTCTCCGTTCCAACCTCGATGGCGCTGCGCATCCGCAACCGCAACATTCTCTATACGCTCGTCCCGATCTCCGGCGGCGCGATGGGCGCGGTGTTGATGTTCCGCGAAGCCGATCCGATGAATCCGGCGCATGCGTCGTTCGTATCGTTCGTGCGCGAGACGGTCTTCACGCCGCTGCGGTCGTTGCGCGAGTCGGTGCTGGCGTCATCGCGCACGCGCCAGCGCGATCCGCTGCTCGAAGATTGGGCGGCCACCATCGATCAGATTCTCTCGTCACTGGAGATGGCGCCCGAGGTCGAGGAGCCGCCGCCGGCCGCACGGACGCCGCGCGTGGTCGATCTCATCCACTCGGTTGCGAACCGTTTCGGCCCGTTCGCCGATCTGAAAAATATTCAGCTGCAGATCGACGTCCCCGAGCTCGAAGAACGCTTCAAGGATCACGACCAACTCGTCGACGCCCTCGGCATCCTGATGGATAACTCGCTGCACTACGTTCCGCCCGGCGGACAGGTGGTGGTCGGCGTCCGCTGGATGGAGCACAAAGGCAAGCCGCTGCTGCTCTTTTTCGTGATGGACAACGGCTCGGTCGTCCCCGAGCCGCTGCGCCAGGCGATCTTCGAGCCGGGCTTCGTCTGGAATCCTCAATCAGCCGAGCGCACTGGCCGCAGCCTGTTCAAAGTCCGCGAGTTCGCGGTCTCGCACGCGGGCTCGGTGTGGGTGGAGTCGAAGACGGGCAAGGCGTGTACGTTCTTCCTGCGCGTGCGGCCCGACGGCGCGCGGTAGTTTTCGTTCGCGCGGATGCGGCGAAGCCGCCGATTTTCAGTACGGTAGCCGGTGGTCCAAGCGAAGCGAGCGACCACCGGATCAAGGTACGCGCAGTAGTATCCGACCGCGGCAGCGGTCGCGGAGAGAACTCACGCCGCCTGGTATTTGATACTCGAACCCTGCCCGGGGTCGTGAAAATCGGGACGTCCACGATTCCGTCGCGCGCGTCAGGAAAAACTTCGGGCGGTGCTCGGGACCTGACGTCCGTAACGCTGCGTGGCCCATCCGACGATTGCGCCGACGATCGAGCCGGGCAGCATGATTTCGAAGTAGTAGCCGTGCTGCATCGCGGCCACGCCGTACGCCAGCAGCGCGCCGACGAGAAGGCCGAAGGCGATGCCCCAGGCCACCGACTGCACCTTGCGCGCGAACCAGCCCGCGGCGATGCCGGCGATCATCCCCTTGACCGTGGAGCCGATGACGATGCCGATGATTCCGGCGCGAACGGCCGGTGTGAACCATGCGGTCGCGCCGTCGACCGCGCCGAGGATGGCGCCGAGCAGAAGTCCTACGAGAATCTTGTTCATGGTGTTCCTCCGAAGAGCGTATTCAACGCCCGCCGCGAATCCTTTAACGGTGGACCCACAAAATGACGATGATGCGCATGACCAGGTACGCGAGCACGATGGTAACAAGGGCGCGATTGCGCGCTATCCATCGCTCGGTGCGTTCGATGACGTTCTCGCGATAGGCAGTGACGGGTTGGTCGACGAGCCAGTTCGCGACGTCGCTCGCGAGTTCGCGCACCGTCGCGTAGCGATCGTCCTTCGCGACCGCGGATGCTTTCGCGGCGATCGCGGCAAGTGGACGGGGAAGGTTCGAGGGCAGGATCGCGCGCAGCATCGCGCCGAGGGCGAAAACGTCCGTCGACGCATCGACGATCGCGCCCTGTTCCTGCTCGGGGGACATGAAGCCGCGCGTGCCGGAGATCATCGTCTCGCTCGCGCCGGTCTCGCGCGCGACGCCCCAATCCATCACCAGCACTTCGCCGAAGTCGCCGAGCATCACGTTCTCCGGTTTCAGGTCGCAGTGAACGATGCCGTTGGCGTGTGCGAACGAAACCGCCTCGCAGATGCGCAGAAAAACGCGCAGCAGTTCGGTCGTCGGCGCGTTCAGTTCGTCGAGACGCCGCCCGCGAACGAGCTTCATCGCGTACCAGAGCCGCCCATCCGGCAGCAGACCGACGTCATGCAGCGGCACGATGCCGGGATGTTCGAGGCCGGCGATCGTCCTGGCCTCGGCGCGCATCCGTTCGATGGCACTCTCCGAGGCCAGCTCGCTTGCCAGGACTTTGATCGCGACGCGGCGGTGCAACTCCACGTCTTCCGCTTCGTAGACGACGCCCATGCCGCCCCGCGCGACCTCGCGCACGATGCGATAGCGCGTGTGGCTGAAATCCGGCACCTCGGCGACGGCGCGCAGATGCGCGACGGCGTTGTCGGAAAGCCAGGTCACGCCTCAACTCCCAACAGCGACCGCACTTCGGAGCGATACTCCGCCTCGGAGGCGGTGGCCTCGCGCAGAACGTCGAGAACGATGGCCCGGAAGCGGCGGCGCATCGCGGCCAAGCCATTCGTCACCGCGGTTTCGCTGATGCCGAACCGCTCGCCGGTTTCGCGATACGTGGCGCGATTCGCATTGTCGAGATCGTACGTTTCGAAGAGAGCGAAACGCGTGGCATCAGCCTCCTGACGCAGCCGCTCGACGGCGAGGCTGAACACGCTTCGAGCCCATTCGCGCTGAAAGTAATCCTCGGGATTGCCGCCGCGATCGTGCTCGCGCGCGATCTCCGTTTCCGCATTGTCGAAATCGAGCCGGGCGAGATCGCCGCCGCGTTTCTGCCGCAGCGATGCCTTCAACTCATTCGCAACGAAGCGATCGAACAGCAGCCGGAGAAACGTCCGGAAGCTCGCTTTGCCGGCGTCGTACGAGGCCAGCGATCCATTCTCGAAACACTTCGCCAGAAACGCCTGCGTCGAATCCTCGGCGTCCGCGATTTCTCTTCCGCGCGCGACGCGGAGGTATTTGTACAGCGGCTTCCAATACAACGCGACGAACGTATCGAACGCGCGCCGGCGCTGCGCATCGTCATCGCTCGCCAACGCGGCAATCACACTGCGGCGGGTGGTGGGGAACATGGGACGCGCGATGGTAACGCGGCGGGAGCATCGTTCTCATTCGCGTTTTCACAGATCTAGTTCTTCCCCATCGCCGCTAACCTTCGCTGCGCGAGCTCCCATACCGAGGCGCCGTCGTTTTCTTTCTTGTCGACGCGTTTGTATGCGGCGAGCGCGGCGTCGCGGACGCCGTAATTTTCGGCCATGCGGCCGAGGACGTACCAGTCGCTGCTGTCGGGTTGATCGCGGCGGCTCTTGTCGAGCGTGCGTAGGAGTGCGTCGCGGGCTTCGATGTTCTTGCCGGTCTCGGCGTACAGCGTCGCCAGCGTGTGCAGTGCGGCGGCCGAGGTCTGCGACTCCTCGGCGGTGGCGCGGCGCGCGTTTTCCATCGCGTGCGTCACGTTGCCTGCGAACAGCTCGAACCAGGCGGCGTTGTTGTAATCGTTCTGCGTCGGCGACAGCTCGTCGACGAGTTGCTCCGCGTATTTCGCCGCGGCAGCGTAGTCGCGCGCCTTTGCTGCGTTCGACGACAGCGCACGAAGCGCCTCGTCATCCTTCGGCTTCTTTGCCAGCCGCTTCTTCGCAAGCTCCTCGGCTTCCGCGGTGCGCCCGCTCAGCGAGAGCGCGAAGACGTGCATGCGGAAGGCGCTGTCGGAATCGGGATACGAAACGGTGAGCCGCTCGGCGATCGGGACGACGCTCTTCCAATCTTTGCGATCCGTGTACGCTGCGCCCAGGGAGACGTCGATCCACGTCTTCGTGTGATCGTTGGCCTTCTCGCGTTGTGCGAGGAGCAGCGGGAGGCTGCGCTCTTCGCTCTTCCGCAACATCAGCGATGCGGCCGCGGTGCGGATCTCGTCCGCGTTCGCGGCGGCATTGTCTTTCGGCCACAGCGCGGCGAATGGCAGACCGCGCAGCGGATCGTCGCCGCCGCCTGCCTGCACGTCTTCGCGGACCCAGTTCAGCCACGTGCGTGCCGACTCGAGATCGCCGGCATCGGCGAAGGCCAGTACCGCCGCGCCGATCGTGTCGACGGTCGACGTCGAGGCGCGGATCACGTACGCACCGTTCTGCTTGACGACGAACAGCGCCGGCATGTTGACGCCGTTCTCGCTACGGATGCGCAGGCGGTAACCGTTCTTGTCGTTGCCGTCGCTCTGCACGCGCAAGGTCGCGAACGAAAGATCGCCGATCACCGCCGGCGGCATGCTGGCGCCGGTGGTCAGGCCGCGCATCACAGTGAGCGGATCCTCTTCATCCTCATCATCCGAGGCCGGCTTCAGATCGAAGGCGAACAGTTTTTTCAGGGTGGGCATGTCGTTGCGGACCATGGCCATGATCATCTTCTGCACGACGGCGCGCGGGTCCTTCTCGTCCAGCGGCAGCTCTTCGATCCGTTTCGTTTTGCGGAGCGCCTCGATGAACGGACGCGCGGTCGACGCATTCGGTGCGCCCTGCGTGGAGAGCTCGTACATCTCCGTTGCCTGCGGATAGAGACGCAGGTTCAGCAGCATCTGTCCGATCGTCTGCGCGTAGCCGCGGCGCGTGTTCGCGTCGAATGCGCCCAGCTCGCGCACCGCGGCGGGCGAACCGTCCGTGGCCGCGACGGCGACGATGCGGCCGGTCTCGCGAAGCTGCGCGTCCTGAATCGTCTTCGCGAGATCCTTCATGTCGGCGAAGCGATTGGCGTGCGCGAGCGTCGTCATCAGATCGCCGTCGTACTGCTTCGCCTCTTTCTCGCCGATGTCTTTCGCGATCGCGCGGAACTCGGCGATGGCCTCGTCGAGCTTCGCGCCCGGACCGTACTCGGTGCCGTCGGTGCCATACGTCAGCAGCTTCGCGAGCGCGCCACGATACTCGGCGCTCTTCGGATCGAGCTCCTTCGCTTTGCGCAGCGCGGCCAGCGCTCCGTCGATGTCGCAGCCCTTGCGAAGGAGACGGCCGAGGAGGTCGTATTCGAGGATGCCGGCGAGTGCGGACTGCGCACGCGCGTTCGAAGGCTCGAGCGCGACGGCGCGGTGAATCTCGTCGCGAGCCGCGTCGCCGAGGCCGCCGACGAGGAGCGCGCGAGCGATCTCGATGTGATGCTGCGCCTCTTTCGGATGCATCGCGGCCAGCTTGCGGAACTCGGCCAGCGCCGCGGTGACGTCGCCGGTATTCAACTTGGCCTGGCCGATGAGATCGAAGCCGATGATGGTCGGCTTGGTCTCGAAGATTTTCTTCATCGCGGCGCGCGTCTCTTCGAACTCAGACGCACTGATCCGCCGTGGGCCGCTGTCGAAGCGCAACACCGCGAGGACGATGCCGTCCGGTTGCGACGTGAACTCTTTCGATAGCGTGGTCGTGCCGATCTTCGTTGTCTCATTCGGCGGCAGCGTGCGGACGGTGTAGCCGGGAGGCGGCACGATGCGATACGTCCACTGGCGCAGGCCGGGCGCGGGAAAGACAAACTCGCCGACGCGCTTTTTGCGCGACTCCTCGGCGCGGTCGTCGCCGTAGTTGCGGATCGGATACGGCAACCAGTTCAGCAGGTTGGCGGGATGGAAGGCCACGGCCGCATCGCCGTCGCGCGAGATTCCGGTCTCGGCATCCGCCGCCTCGATCGTGACGCGGAACGGCTTGGTCAGATCGTGCGGATCGGTGGCCTCGATCTTCTCCAGCTTCTTCGCCGAGTAGTACGACTTGACGTAGGTCTCGATCTGCTCGCGGTACTTGGTGTGATCGCTCTCGGCGTAGTAATGCCGCTGAAACGAATCCTCGGAACCGGTCACGGTCTCGCTGATCTCGGTGACGTGCGCCTTGCCATCCTCGGGGAGCGTATAGATGCGCGTCTCCGCATATTTATTCGCGCTCGACGGCGTTTCCGGCGTCTTCGTCAGGCTCGACGTGTCGCCGGCGGCAATGAGCGCGAGACGTCCCTGGTCCTGCGACGGCAGGTCGCCGGCGTGCGCGAAGTCGTCGGTGGGGTCGACCCACATGGCCGGATCCTTCGCGGTCGCATCGACGCGCACGATGGCGTGATTGAAGCGCCCCATGCCGGGCAGTTCGGAATGGACATCGAAGTCGACGCCGGCGCGCAGCAGCGCCACATGCGCGGCGATTCCGGATTCGCGCAGCATGGCCACGAGCAGCGTCGCCTTGTCTTTGCAGTCGCCGTATTTGTTGCCGAGAACCGTGAGAGGCGGACGAGGAATGATCGAGGACTCGCCGACTTCCACGCCGGCATAGCGAACGTTCTTTTCGACCGCGGCCAGCGAACGGGCGATGATCTCGCGCCGGTCGGTGGCGTTGCCGATGGCGTCGTGTGTGAATTTCTTGAGGTCATTGCCGGCCATCTGTTTGTCGACAATCGCGCTGTAGCGCGTGGCCAGGTTGCGCCACGAGGAGCCGGTGGAGAAGGCGATGTACGGCAGCGGGACGACGTCGAATGGAAGAAATCCCTCGAAGTCCTTGCGTCCTTCGATCCGTCCGCTCTCGAACGTCATGATGCGGCGGCCGTTCTTCTCTTCGGTCTTCGCCTGCAGGTCCGTTTTGTTGACAAGCTTTGGCTCGAGCGAGACCGGACCTTCGATGATCATCCGCGAGCGCTGCGTCGGCGCGTAACCGCCGAAGAGGAACATGTCGGACGCGCCGGCGTCGCCGATCGGATTGTTGCCGTTGAAGTCGATGACGTATTCGATGACGGAGCCGACCGCGACGCCGGGCAGCGGCGCGCGCAGCACGCGGTTGTCGCTGAAGATGTCGAGATCCTCGCGCGCCGGCGCCTCGGTGATCGCTTTGGCGTCGAGCGTGTGGACCGTTCCGTCCTTCGACACGACGCGCGCCTGCACCGTCGGCCGGTCGTTGTACCAGGGCGCCCACGGAACCTCGATCGTTCCCAGCCCTTCGATCGCGGAGTCGTCGACGATCCGGAACATGTGCCGCTGCGTCGTGTGCGACTTGCCGTCGGCCTCGAAGGAGTAGTGCGCCTCATCGAGCAGCACGACGAATCCCGCATCGCTCGGCACCTTCTCCGCCGCCGCGATCAATTCCTTCGGATCCGAAGCAAAGGGTGCCGCGTCCCACGGATCGGACGCAAAAACGACGCTGCCGCAAAGGCTGACCACCGCCGCGAAAACGGCGACACGAAGGCGAAGAACGAAGTGCATGGAGTCTCCGGACAACAAAATTATTAGGACCGACCGGCGATGGTAGCACGCAGCCGCGCGCGGTTATTTCGCCGCTCCCGGGCGCGGCGCTTTGTAAATCGTCAGGAACCCCGCGCGGTCGGTGACGATGAGTGTGTTGTGGTCGTATGCGATTGCGTAGGCGGCGACGCCGTAGAGCGACATCGCGCTCACGCGCCGCTCGGAGCCGACGAAGCTGCTGCTGCCGCTGCAGCGGCGTTCGGCGAAGACGAGCAGTTCGGGCGAGGCCAGCGCCGCGATCTGCGCGCCGCTGCCTTCGGGGAGGCAGATCGTTTCGCTGCTGGTCAGATCGCCGAAGTTGATGGCCATGCGCATCTTGCCGTTACCCTCCGCCGTCATCTGCTTCGACGCCGGCTTCGTCGCCGACAGCGGCTTCTCGAAGAGCGCGCCGCGGCTGAGCGCGACGAGGGCCTGATCGTTGGCGCCGAAGAGCGCGGCCTCGATGACCTTGTCGGTCTGCAGCGGCTCGCGCGCGGCCTCGGCGAAATTCGTGGTGTCGAAGAACGCCACCGAGGTCGCCTTCGCGTTGCCAAAATCCTCGGGGGCGATCACCGCGAGCAGTAAGCCGTTCGCACTCGGCGCGATGGCCATCGGATCGTCGATGCTGATCGTGCGCAGTTCTTTCTCGCCGCTCACGTCGAATACATGAACGTGGCGGCCGAGGAGGTAGAGGTAGCGGCCCTTCGGATCGGGAACGGCGTCGCGGATCGCTTCGCCTTCCATGGTGATCTCGCGCAGGACGGCGAGATCGGGGATGGACATGATGGTGGCGCTCTCGTCGCTGCCGTTGGCGATGTAGAGCCGCGTGCCGGCGCGATTGGTGCGCATCGTGACGAGCTCTTTGGTCGATGCAATCTCGGCGGAATCGAGAACGACCTTGTTCTTGACGGTGCCGCTCTTCGGATCGATGGCCACGACCGCCTGCGGCTTGGCAAGGCCGACGTAGATGGTGCCGTCGGCACCGGCCGCGACGCCGTGCGGATCGCCGGGAAGTTCCCACCGTTTGATGATTTTCTGGTCGTGCGTGGCGACGGGAGTCAGCGGCTGTGCGGTTGCCGATGTCGCGATCGCCAACAGCACGATCGCGGCGAAGTTAGTCGTCGATCGAATACGAAAACTTCTCGATGACGGTGTTGGCGAGGAGCCGCTCGCAAATCTGCCGGAGCTGACGTTCGATCTCTTCCCGAGGCTGGCCTGTATCTGCAAGCGTGATGCGAAACAGCTTGCCGGCGCGCACATCTTCCACGCCTTCAAAGCCCAGCGTGCTGATCGAATGCTGAATCGCTTTCCCCTGCGGGTCGAGAACGGACGGCTTGAGCTCGACGATGACGGTGGCGTGCATGGCTGCGAATCATACGCGGTGCGGAGGAGTGTGAAGCAATCTGCGACACGACGCTCGCGCGCGAAGGCGCGCTCGATAATCCAGCCCCGCGCTCGGCGCGGGGAAAACGAGCGTGAACGAAATTTGTGGCCGCACATCAGCCGGGACGCCAATTACCCCGCGCAAAGCGCGGGGCTGGATTGTCGAGCGCGCCTCCGCGCGCGAACGCCCATCCGCGTCGCAGATTCTTCAAACGCTCTCCAGGATGACAGTCGTTAACTAAACCCACCCCTACCCGTATTAGCTCCGACTTTGTACTTGGAGGCATCAAATGGAAACTGGTGTTTTTGTCATGATCGTGTTCGTCTCGCTGGGCAGCTTCGCGATGATTGCAACCATCGTCTGGCTCGGCGTTCACGCGAAAAACCGCAAGGCTACGCTTCAGGCCGAGGTGCAGACGCGCCTCATCGACAAGTTCAGCAACGCCCCGGAGTTTGTCGACTTTCTTAATTCGGATACCGGCAAGCAGTTCCTGACCGGCATCGACAAAATGCCGCAGCTCATGGCGCGCGACAGGATCGTCGGCGGCGTCTCGCGAGGCGTGATCATGATGATGCTCGGCTTGGCCTTCATCGCCATCTGGATCGCCGACAGCAACATCGGCTTCATGTTCCCCGGCTTCATCCTCATGGGGCTCGGTGTCGGTTTCTTCGTCTCGACTCTGATCTCTCTGAAGATGTCGAAACGATTCGGGCTGATCGGCAATGACGAGCCGACGTCGCGCGAGGTGATGAGCCATGGAATCGGCAGACGCGACTCAACGGAAACGCAGGCGTGAGGATAACGTGCAACTGGAAGGTACCCTGATGAGCGCGATGCCGTTCGGTGCCGCCGTGAAAACGGCGGCGCCGCGGCGGCCTGAGAGACCGATGGACGAGGCGACATTCGAGGCGTTCTACCGGAAGACGGCCGGAGGCATCTGGTCGTACATCTATCGGATGACCGGGAACGCATCGATGGCCGACGATCTGCTGCAGAAGACGTTCTTCCGTTTCCTGCGCAGCAATCCGACGATCGCCGATGAGGATCATCTGCGGCGCTACGTCTACAAGACCGCCACGAATCTCGTCTTCGATCACTTCCGCGAAACGAAGCGCGACCGCAATCGCCCGTTCGACTGGATGCCTGCCGAGGCGCGGCCGGATCGCAGCGATCTTCGTCACGATATGTCGCGCGTCTTCGCGGATCTGAAACCGCAGGAGCGCGCGCTGCTCTGGCTGGCACATGTGGAAGGAAACTCGCACGAGGAGATCGCTGCGGCGATCGGCGTGAAGTCGAAGAGCGTGAAAGTGATGCTCTTCCGCGCCCGCAAACGCCTCGGCGAGATGCTGACGAAGAAAGGCTTGGCACCGGAGGCGACGCGATGAATACTGATTGTGCCTTCGAGCCGAACGTGATCGACGCGGTGACGAACGACGCCATGACGGAATCGTTGCGCGCGCATATCGCGTCGTGCGAGTCCTGCGCGGCCGCCGCCGAGGTCGCGCCGTGGATGGCCAACTTCTCCGGGATCAACGAGCGCGAGCACATCCTTCCCGATCCCGCCGTGCTATGGCTGAAAGCGCGGCTGCTGCAATCGAACGCCGCGGTGGAGCGCGCAGCGCTGCCGATCACGCGGCTGCAAATCGCCGCCTACCTGATCATCGCCGCCTGCTGGGCCGCGCTACTGACTTGGAAATCCGCCGCGTTGCAACTCTGGATCAACCATCTTTCCCCCGGGAGAATGATCCTCAACGCCGCCGGCGCGGACGCGACCGCATCCCTATCCGTAACGGTGCTCTTCGCCCTGATCGTGCTGGCTTCGGCCACGGTAGGCGTGGCGATGCACACGATTCTCGCGGAGGAGTAAACCATTTCGGATGGCGGCCGGAGCCGGTTTCGCGAAGGCAATGCCGCGCGAAACTCGTCGCCGGATGGCGACACGTCACGGTAGCCTTTCCGCGCGGAACGTGGCGCCGCGCGACGCCGTCGCCGGATGGGCGACACGTAGCCTTTCGCGCGGAAGGCAGTGCCGTGCGACCTCGTCGCCGGATGGCGACACGTACGGTAGCCGGTGGTCGCGCGCGAAGCGCGAGACCACCGGATAGAATGGCGATAGTTTTTCACGACCCCGGCAGGGGTCACGGAGAAAATTCACGCCGCTTGGTACTTGATACGCGACCCCATCCGGGGTCGAACTCCCATCCCGCATATTCATCCGGTGGTCGCTCGCTTCGCTCGGACCACCGGCTACCGTCCGGGCCGCCTTCAGCGGCCTTCGCAGCGCCGCCTCCGGCGGCTTGCAGGCGAACGCGCGAGGGCGCGGGCGGGACCCGGCGCCGCGTGCGAACGCGAGAACTGCGGGCGGGACGCCCGCGCTCCCAGGGCTACCGCGCGTGCTGTTCCTGCAGCGTCGTGATCGTCTTGATGCCTTCGCGCAGTGAACGGATTCCGTCGACGGCCGCTGTCGCCGCGGTCAGCGTCGTCATGCAACTGATGCCGTGTTGCAGTGCGGCGCGGCGAATGTAGGTGTCGTCGTAGAACGACTTCTTGCCGAGCGGGGTGTTGATGATCAGCTTGACCTCGCCGTTAATCATGCGATCGACGATGTTCGGCCGCTCTGACTCGTGCACTTTGAACGCCAGGCCCGACTCCACGCCGTTGTTCTGCAGGTAATCGCGCGTGCCCGATGTCGCGATGACGCCGAAGCCGAGCTGCGCCAGATCCTTCGCCAGTTGCACGATGATCGGACGTTTGTCGTTGTCATTGACAGATAGGAACGCCGTCCCTTCGCGCGGCAGATCGATGCCCGCGCCGAGGAGTGCTTTTGCGTAGGCCTCGCCGAAGGTGGGGGCGGAGCCCATCACCTCGCCAGTCGACTTCATCTCCGGACCGAGCACCGTGTCTTCGCGCGGAAAACGTCCGAACGGGAAGACCGGCGCTTTGACGAAGTAGTCCTTCACCTTCGGCTCGTAGGTCAGGCCAAGCTCGCGCAGCGACATACCGGCCATCACCTTCGCGGCGATCTTCGCGAACGGCACGCCGGTCGCTTTCGACACATATGGGACTGTCCGCGACGCGCGCGGATTCACTTCCAGTACGTAGAGATCGCCGCGGTAGATCGCGTACTGCACGTTCATGAGGCCGACCACTTTCAGCGCCTTCGCCAGTTGCACCGTGCGGCGGCGCACGCGATCCTGCTCGCGCAGGCCGATGATGTACGGCGGGATCACCGTCGTCGAATCGCCGGAGTGAATGCCCGCCTCCTCGATGTGCTCCATAACGCCGGCGATGACGACGTCCTTGCCGTCGGAAATCGCATCGACGTCGAGCTCGATCGCGTCTTCGAGAAAGCGGTCGATCAAGATCGGATGTCCGGGCGCCGCTTCCATCGCGTAGCCGACGTACTCGCGCAGATTCGGCTCGTCGTAAACGATGCCCATGGCGCGTCCGCCCAACACGTACGACGGCCGGACGACGACGGGGAAGCCGATGCGGCGCGCCACTTCGAGCGTTTCCGCGACATTCATCCCGGTGCCGTTTTCGGGGACCAGGATTTCGTGCTCCGCCGCCAGCGCGCCGAACCGCTCGCGATCCTCGGCGATGTCGATCGACTCCACCGACGTTCCCCACATCGGAACTCCAGCCGCGGCCAGCGACTTGGCCAGCTTCAGCGGCGTCTGCCCGCCGAACTGCACGATCACGCCTTCCGGCTTTTCCAGATCGACGATCTCCAATACATCTTCGAGCGTGAGGGGCTCGAAGTAGAGGCGATCCGAGGTGTCGTAATCGGTCGACACCGTCTCCGGATTGCAGTTGACCATGATGGTTTCGAAGCCGATTTCGCGCAGCGCGAACGACGCGTGGACGCAGCAGGTGTCGAACTCGATACCCTGACCGATTCGATTCGGACCGGAGCCGAGGATCATGACCTTGCGGCGCGAGGTCGGCTCGGCTTCGCATTCGGTTTCATACGTCGAATACATGTACGGCGTGGTCGCTTCGAACTCGGCGGCGCACGTGTCGACGCGTTTGTAGACGGGGCGAATTTTCAGCTCGTGCCGCTGCTTGCGAACTGCATCCTCGGATGTATCGGTCAGCGCGGCGATCTGTTTGTCGGAGAAACCTTCGCGCTTTAGCTTCAGCATTCGGACCGCGGCTTCGGCCGGGGATTCCTCGCCGCGCTCTACCCCTCCGGGGTGCCGCCGGCTCGGAATGACAGTGCTTTCCATCTCGATGATCTTGCGGATCTCGCGAAGGAACCAGCAGTCGATCGATGAGATCGCGTGAATCTCTTCCACGGTCATCCCGGCGCGAAGGGCGTCGCCGACGGCGAAGATTCGCTCCGGCTGCGGCGTGCGCAGCAGCGACTCCGCCTTGTCGCGGTCGTAGCCGCGCGTCTCCAGGCCGGCCACGCCGATTTCCAGCGAACGCAATCCCTTCTGCAGCGCCTCGTTGAATGTCCGGCCGATGGCCATCGCCTCGCCGACTGACTGCATCGAAAGACCGAGCGTCGGCGGCGTCTTGCGGAACTTCTCGAACGCGAAGCGGGGAATCTTCACCACTACGTAATCGATGGCCGGCTCGAACGAAGCCGGCGTCTTCCTGGTGATGTCGTTCGGGATCTCGTCCAGCGTGTAGCCCGCCGCCAGCTTCGCCGCGAATTTCGCAATCGGGAATCCGGTGGCCTTCGACGCCAGCGCCGACGACCGCGACACGCGCGGATTCATCTCGATGGCCAGCCGCCGTCCCGTAGTCGGATGCACCGCGAACTGGATGTTCGATCCGCCCGTCTCCACGCCGATGGCGCGAATGATCCGCTTGGCCTCGTCGCGCATGGCCTGATATTCGACATTCGTCAGCGTCTGCTGCGGCGCCACGGTGATCGAGTCGCCGGTGTGTACGCCCATCGGATCGAGGTTCTCGATGCTGCAGACGACGATGACGTTGTCCGCCTTGTCGCGCATCACCTCGAGCTCGAACTCTTTCCAACCGATCACCGACTCTTCGACGAGCACGCGATGCACCGGCGAGAGCTCCAGTCCGTGGCTGACCACGGAGCGCAACTCCTCGACGTTGTACGCGATCCCGCCGCCCGATCCGCCAAGCGTGAACGACGGCCGGATCACCAACGGATATCCGATATCCGCCGCGAACTCCTCGGCATCTTCTTCGCTCGCCGCATACGCCGAGCGAGGCACCTCGACGCCGATCTCCACCATCTTCTCTTTGAAAAGTTGGCGATCCTCAGCGGTCTTGATCGCCTCCGCATTCGCGCCGATCAGCTCAACGCCATGCCGCTCGAGCGCGCCGCTTTCGTACAGCGCCATAGCCAGGTTGATACCGGTCTGCCCACCAACCGTCGGCAGAATCGCGTCCGGCTTCTCGCGCTCGATGATCCGCTCCAGCGTCTCTGGCGTCAGCGGCTCGATGTACGTCCGGTCGGCGAACTCCGGGTCGGTCATGATCGTGGCCGGGTTCGAATTGACGAGGATGATGCGGTAGCCCTCGTCCTTCAGCGCCTTGCACGCCTGCGTTCCGGAGTAGTCGAATTCGCACGCCTGTCCGATGACGATGGGGCCGGAACCAATGATGAGAATGGACTTGATATCGGTGCGCTTCGGCATGAGGCGGGCGCATGATACAAGTGAATCAGTGGTCAGTGATTAGTGGTCAGTGGCCAGGAAATCGAGCGCGAAACGCTGACCACTGGCCGCTAACCACTGGTCACTCAAACCATGCAACGCTTCATCACCTGGGACACGATCGAAGCCCGCGTCGACGGCGCGAAACTCAACGCGCTCGCGGCATCGTTCCGCGTCGATCCCATCGAGCGGATGGAACTGCAGTTTTTCAACGGGCTGCTGCGTGTCTCCGGCTCGATCCGTAAGTTCATCAGCGTGCCGTTCACCGTCGACATCCGCGAGATCGAGCCGATTGGCCACACGGTGCGCGTCCCGATCTCCTCGGCATCCGCATTCGGCGCGCTTCCGATTCCACAATTCCTCTTCGGCATCGTCCGCAACCGGCTTCCGGCCGATCTGGTCCGCTACGAAGACCCGGCCACGTTCATCGTTTCGTTGGACCGCTTTTTGCCATCATTCATCGATGCCGACATCCAGAAAATCTGGATCATCGACGGCGGTCTGGCGGTGACCCTCGGGCGAGGCGGCGCCGATCTTCCGCCATCTTCGGAGGAAATCAATGGAAGAGACACCTGACGCCGCCGCGACCGATGCCGATTTCGCGCGCGAAATTCAAGACGCCGCCGAACACGACCAGTTCCCCCGCGACCGCGCCACGCGCTTTTACGACCGCATCCGCAACACGATCCAGCGTTACGTCGACAGCAAGGGCGCACTGGCCGGCAAGACCGCCGGCTTTCTGCTGCTCGTCCCCGACGTCTTCATTCTCCTGTGGCGTCTGACGTCCGACTCGCGCGTCAACGGCAAGGACAAAGTCCTCCTCGGCAGCGCGGTCGCGTATTACGTGATGCCGTTCGATCTCATCCCCGAAGCCCTCGTCGGACCGGTCGGATACCTCGACGACCTCGTCTTCGGCGTCTACGTCCTCAACAAGATCCTCGGCAACGTCGACGCCAGCATCCTCCGCGAACACTGGAGCGGCAGCGAGGACGTCCTCGACTCGATCCAGAACGTGCTGAACGCGGCGGAGTCGTTGGTTGGCAAGGACCTCGTGGGCCGGATCAAGAAGATGATGGGGAAGTAGCGCTTGTGACGGCCGCCTCCGCGGCCGTGACTTTTCGGCACATCCCTTAACCCGCGCAGAGCGCGGGGCTGGATTTTGATGCGCGCCTTCGCGCGCATGACGTGTTCGCGTCGCGCGATGTGTAAGACACGTCGAAACATCGCGCCCGTTGCAATCACGCACGTCTGCGTCGGTCGCGCGCGAAGGCGCGCTTAACAATGCAGCCCCACGCTCTGCGTGGGGTTAGCGTCGTTCCCCCAAGATCGCGGCCGCGAAGGCGGCCGCAACAAATGTCACGACTACCGCGAATACGTGTCGATAATCCGCTCGATCGCTTTCCTGCACACGCGGCAGAACCCCACCTCATCGCGCGTGAACATGATGCAATCGACTTCCGGACGATAGAGCCCGCGCGGCTCGTATGCCGCGCCTTCGAACGCACCCACTTTCCCGGCGAACTTCTGTCCGCCGAGGAAGGAGGTTTCCCATTCGCGCTCAGCGGTGAAGAGCTTGTCCATCTCCGACTCCGGCGCATTGATCGCGCGAAGGTGGGCGCGCTCCTTCTGGATCTCCAGGCTGTGCTTCTCGAACGCATCCTTGTCCCACGGCGTCGGCAGCGGCGTTGATGGATCCACCAGATCGCGCCACTTCACCTTGGCCGGATCGTGCAACGCCGTCACGTTCGGTTCCCACGGCTCCGGATGCTCGCTGCTGCCGCTGGTCGCGTACGACACCGGCGACGTGTAGTACTCGTCCGCCAGCGCCGCGAAGTGATGTCCGAACTCGTGCACGAACACGTACTCCGCGAACGCGCTGTCGACGCAGGCCGTGGCCTGGTCGTTGAAGATCCCGCCGCCGCCGTACTGCTTCTCGTTCACGAGGATTTCGAGGAAGTCATACGGAGCGGACGACGCCACATCGCGCATGCGGTGATCGTCGAGCGTCAGCACGTAGCGCTCCGAATCGAAGATGTTGTACTGCACGCCGGTCATAGTGCGGCGGTTGTCGTTCGTGCGCGGACGATGGACGCCGCTGGCGGGTTCGACGAGGTCGAGCGCCCGGACATTGAAATCCTTGCGCCGGCTCTTGAATGGCTCGGTGGCGAAGAGCTTCCCCACCATCCGCGCTACATCCGAGTGAAACTTCGGCAGCTCGCTCTCCGTGTAGCCCTCGCCGATCACGAGCAGATCGACCTTCTCCGACGGCGCGCCGTTCTCGATCACATTCCACACGCGTCCGGCCGCCTTGCGCTCCGACGGATTCACGAAGCGCGACGATGGATCGATCAGCGTCGACCAGAGCTGTTGAAACGCACCATTCGCATCGCGCTTCTTGATCACGAGCTGCACCGGCTTCTTCGGCCACGGAAAGCGCACCGACTCCGCAAACGTCCCGGCCCGCTCTTTCGCCTCATCCGTCGTCTGCCACTCGCCGAAGACCGACGCGAATCCGCGCGAGTAAATGGCCTGATTCGTATCGCGGTCGACGATCTCGAAGTAATAGTTGCCGAGGTTGAGCGTGTCGATGAGATGAGTGCGGCTGCCCGGCCACGGACCATCCGAGACCACCGAATCGATCGCGATCAACTCCTCGCCATGGTTGCCGGTGTGGAAGTAGTTCACGCGCATCGTGCGGTCGAGAAAGGTCCCATCGAACGTAGCAGCGGATGCGGTGGCGGCGAGGAGGAAGGACATGACGAAGATCAACTTGCGCATTGCGTGATTGTAAGTTGCACCGTCATCCTGAGCCTCCTCTGTCAACAGGAAAACGGTTTCGCGCGGAGTTCGCGGCGAGGCGGAGAGAAGCATGTTTTTCTCCGCCTCTCCGCGCGCGCCGCGTGAAATCGTCCTCTTGTGACAGCTGAAACCGCAACGATGCATCCGCGTACAGATAACTTTCATGCTGGCCATCGCCCACCTCTCCAAGGCCTACCCAAACGGCGTCAAAGCCCTCAACGACGTCACCCTCACCATCGACCGCGGACTCTTCGGCCTCCTCGGGCCGAACGGCGCGGGCAAGTCGACGCTCATGCGCACCATTGCCACGCTGCAGGAGGCCGACTCCGGCACGATCACGTTCGACGGCGAAAACATCAGTGCTGATCCGCGGCTGCTGCGCGGAAAACTCGGATACCTTCCGCAGACATTCGGCGTCTATCCGCGCATTCCGGCCATCGAGTTGCTCGACTACCTCGCGATTCTGAAAGGCGTCGAGCATCGGAAAACGCAGATTGACTCGCTGCTCAACCTCACGAACCTCTGGGACGTTCGCAAGCGCGCAGTCAGCACCTTCTCCGGCGGCATGCGCCAGCGATTCGGAATCGCACAGGCGCTGCTCGGCGATCCGAAACTGGTCATCGTCGACGAGCCGACCGCGGGATTGGACCCCGAGGAGAGAAATCGGTTTCATAACCTCTTAAGCGAAATAGGCGAGAACATCGTCGTCATCCTCTCCACGCACATCGTCGAGGATGTGAGCGACCTCTGTCCGCGCATGGCGGTTCTCGCCGGCGGACGCGTGCTCGTCGAAGGCAAGCCGTCGGAGCTGATCGCGAGCCTCAGCGGGCGTGTGTGGCGCAAAGCCGTGCCGAAGCAGGCCATTCCTGAATACCGGTCGACGCACACCGTCATCTCCACGCATCTGTTCGGCGGCGAGACGCGTGTGCACATGCTGGCCGACGCATCGCCGGAAGCGGGCTGTGAGCTCGTGATCCCCGATCTCGAAGACGTCTACTTTTCCGTGCTGCGGGACAGCGCGTGCTGAAGGACGTCATCCGATTCGAGTGGCGCTATCACACGCGGCAGGTTTCATTCATCGCCGCTGCGCTCTTCTTCGCCGGCTTCGGATTCGCGCTGACCGCGACCGGATTCGGTCCCGCCAACGTCCACATCAACTCGCCATACGACATCGCACAATCGCTGGGGATGGTGTCGCTGGCCGCCGTTTTCGCCATCGCCATCTTCTGCGCAAATTCGGTGGTGCGCGACCGCGAGCATCACTTCGAAGAGATCGTCTTCTCCACCTCGGTGGAAAAGTTCCCCTACCTCTTCGGCCGTTTCGCCGGATCGTTCCTGGCCGCATTCACGGTGTTCAGCGCGACGGCGATCGGAATGATGCTGGCCGCGCTGCTGCCGCTGCACGACGCCTCGCGGGTCGGGCCGTTTTCGATCATCCCCTATCTCTGGACGCTACTCGTGCTCGTACTGCCGGGCATGCTCGTCGCGGGCGTTGTGCTCTTCGGCATTGCGACATTGACGCGCAGCGTGCTGGCCAGCGTGGTCGGCGCGGTAGCGATTTACGTCTTCTACTTCGCCGCGGCCGCGTTCACGAACTCGCCGCTGATGGCCGGATCGGCGAATGGCGCAAGCAGCGCCGCCGGTGCCTCGCTGCTCGATCCGTTCGGCCTGTCCGCCTTCTTCGAACAGACGCGCTACTGGACTCCGGCCATCCGCAACACGCGCCTGATCTCGATGACCGGAAACTTTCTGATCAATCGAATCATCTGGTTGGTGTTCGCAACGATCGTCTGGTTCGCCGTCTACAAACGCTTCTCGTTCCGAGTGCTCACGAAATCGAAACCTGTGATCGAGACAGCCCATCCTGACGGTGAGCGAAGCGAACACGTCAGGATCTCCGGTGGGACCGCGCGGGTGGTAACGATCAGTACGGCCAGCGCGGTATCACCGGAGATCCTGATCCGTCCTCCGCTTCGCTCCGGCGGCTCAGGATTGACGGCTGATTGGCGTGCGCTCCTCGCCGCCACGCGCATCGAGCTGCGCTCCGTGCTCCGCAGCATCCCGTTCATCCTGCTTACGCTTCTTTGGGCGGGCTTGGCGGCGATGCAAATCCTGGCCGACGTCGCCGGCGGCGAATATGGCGCCGCGTTCTATCCGACTACCTCGCTGATCCTCGGCACGCTGCGCCAGCCGCTCGGGCTCGTGGCCACCGTCATCATCATCTATTACAGCGCGGAGCTGATCTGGCGCGAGCGCAGCGTCGGCATGGCCGAAATCGTCAACGCCACACCGGCATCGAACGCGGTCTTCGTGCTCTCGAAATGGATCGCACTAGCGGCGATGATCGGCGTCCTGATCGCCACCGGCATCGGCGCAGGAATCATCATCCAGCTCGCGCGCGGCTTCCACGCGTTCCATCCCGCGCTGCTGCTCGCATTCGCCGCGATCCTCGGCATCCCGCTGCTGCTCTTTGCCATGGCCGCGGTGCTGATCCAGACACTGAGCCCATCGAAGTACTTCGGCCTCTTCGCCGTCCTCGTCGGCGGAGTCGTGTTCCAGGCCGGCAGTGTCCTCGGCATCGAACATCCGCTGCTGACGTTCGCCGGCGCGCCGCCGCTGCAATACACGGAGATGAACGGCTTCGGCGCGTCGATGACGCCATTCCTTTGGTTCATGGCGCTGTGGACGACGATCGGATTGCTGTTCCTGCTCATCGCCTCCGCGCTCTGGCGACGCGCCGGCGGCGTACTCCGCACGATCGCAAAGAACGCAGACAAACGAATCGCAGCGATCCTCGCCGCGATCGCCATGGGCCTCGCGGCGTTCATTTTCTACAACACGAACATCCTCAATCGCTGGACGTCGAACGCCGCTTCCCTCGACTGGAGCGCGAGCTACGAAAGGACTTT